>ENA-OURU01002541-OURU01002541.1-human-gut-metagenome-genome-assembly--contig:-NODE-2541-length-17628-cov-2.333011_pt1 | contig 17628 bp, 21 predicted proteins | sample MGYA00242137_ERZ509064 | MGnify/ENA primary metagenome ERZ509064 (study PRJEB26280, sample SAMEA2338777) | human gut metagenome | biome: human gut; feature: human-associated habitat; material: faeces...
TAATCATCTTTAAATATATGATTTTCTAAAAAATATATAAGTCTATATCAACAACTCCACTAGTTTTTAGATATCCTGTCATGTATCGTATAACCCCACTCCTAAATTCAATATAATCATTTGAAAGATCTTCTTTTTTTATTTTTGTCTTATACATAGCCTTAGAATATAAATATTCATTGTCAGTATCAACGTTTCTTATACAACCTTTAGCAAATTTTCCTTTGGTATAAAGAAATGAATTTAGTCTTTTCATATATGTTACCTTTTTTTGATACGGCAGTATTACAAGAGCAACTTTGTGTCAAGCATTTTATTTTGTGTTTTGCAGAATACAAAGTTGTACTTTTCAACATTTTTGTTTTACATAAAACAAAAAGAAATAGACTAAAATCTACTTCTATGTTTTATTCTTTTCACTCTACCATGTATATTACTAGCAGTATCAGTATTTTCTTGATTTAAAAAGGTAGGATTTACTTTATACATATCCAATTCTACTTTGTCTGAATGTTCCATTCTTCTTTTAATATCTTTATCATATTCTGCCATATTATGATTAATATTTTCTAATATTAAATTAAGCTCTTCTTGTGTAAGTTTCCCCATAATGTACCTCCTTGCCTATTAGTTTAACATATAATTTATAATTTGCAATTATAAATTCATCTTACTAAGTCTTAGGGAGTTTATAACTACAGTTAAACTACTTATAGTCATGGCAATAGAGGCAAACATAGGGCTCATACTTATTCCATAGTTTTCTAATAACCCAATTGCGATAGGAATCATAAGTAAGTTATAGAAGAAAGCCCAGAATAAGTTCTCTTTAATTATGAGATAGGCTTTTTTACTTATTTTTATAAGGTCTAAAATATTAGAAATATCGTTATTCATAAGGATGACATCTGCTGAGTCCATCGCAACATCTGTTCCATCATTAACACTTATACCAATAGTGGCATTTACTAAGGCAGGGGCATCATTAATACCATCTCCTACCATTATTACTTTTCTTCCCTTAGAGACTAAGTCTTTAATAGTACTTGCTTTCTTACTTGGTAAGACATTAGATATTACTTTATTTATACCTAACTCTCCTGCAATTAGCTTTGCAGTTACTTCATTATCTCCTGTTAACATAATTACTTCTATGTTATTATCATTAAATTTCTTAATTACATCTTTTATATTATCTCTTACAATATCTTTAACACCTATTAAACCAATAATTGTTTTATCTTCTAATACATAGATAATACTACAGCCATTATTTATTAAATTGTTATAATCTTCTTCATGACTATCTTTTATTTTTAAGTCTTTTAATAGAGTATTATTTCCTAGATAATATTCTTTATTATTAACACTTGCTTTTATACCTTTACCATTTATAGTCTTAAAGTCAGTTACAACTAATTTCTTTTTAACTTTAAAGGCAGTACTAATAGGATGAGAGGAATTCTTTTCGATGTTAGATACAATATTAATTAAATCATTATCTTTATAGTTAGAGTAATTATAAGTTTTAAATATTTTCAAATTACCATAGGTAAGGGTTCCTGTTTTATCAAAGACAACTGTATCAATAGTTCTTGCTTTCTCTAAGACTTCACTATTTCTTAAGAATAGACCTTTTTTAGCACAAATTCCATTACTTACAACTACAACAAGAGGAACAGCAAGGCCTAAGGCACAAGGACAAGCGACTACTAGGACTGTTATCATATGAATTAGTGATGTATCTAAAGGTAGTCCTATAAGAAGTTGGATTATAAAAGTTAAAAAGGTAATGATTAAAATAACAGGAACAAAGATACCACTTACTTTATCGGCTATACGTTGTATTTTAGTTTTGGTATTAGTAGATTCTACTACTAGTTTTACTATTTCAGAAATAGTAGAATCTTTTCCTATTTTCTTGGCAGTATATTCAATAATGCCATCATAACTTATAGAACCAGCGATTACAGTTGAATCTTTTTCTTTTAGGACAGGGACACTTTCTCCTGTAATAAAGCTTTCATTAACATAGGTTTTACCTTTAGTAACAATACCATCAACAGCGATTTTTTCTCCTGCTTTACAAATTAGGGTGTCCCCTACTTCTACTTCATCAATAGTTACTTTTAACTCTTTATTATTCTTTTTAACTATGGCATAACTTGGAGTTATTTGGACTAACTTTCTAATAGCATCTTTAGTTTTATCTTTACTAGAGTCTTCAATAACACGACCTAGTTTAATAAAATAGATGACCATACAAGTAGATTCAAAATATAGATTATGAATGTAAGTGTTATTACCTTGTAAGATATTTATATAACTATAAAGACTATATAAAAAACTAAAGATGACACTAAACATAACAAGGGTATCCATGTTAGGCATTTTATGAAGTAAATTCTTTATACCACTTTTTATAATATCTAGTCCATAAATTAAATAAACTAAAGTAATTATCAACATAGTTGTGGATAAAATAAGAGGGTAATTGTGATTAAGGTAAGGAATACTTGGTAAGTTTAACATATTTCCCATAGAGATATACATCATAAAGATAATTAATAGTCCTAAGAGAATTAATTTTATCTTATCAGTTTTATTAGTAACTTTATCTTCTATTCCAATAAATTCTCCTAGACTAGTAAAACCTGCTTCTTTAATATATCTTTCTATATCTTTTACTGTTATATTTTCATAGTAAACAGTAGCGATAGATAAAACTAGATTAACTGTCGCTTCTTTTACCCCTTCTTGTTTATTTAGATTCTTTTCAAGACCTGATGAACAGGCACTGCAAGTCATTCCACCTATTTTTAAAACTATCTTCTTCATATTTAATCCTTCTTTACTCTTAATATTCTTAAAGCATTAATGATGGCGATAACAGAGACACCAACATCGGCGAATACGGCTGCCCACATTGTGGCAATACCAATAGCACTTAGTATTAAAACAAGTATTTTAACAGTAATAGCGAATACAATATTCTCTTTTACTATTTGCATTGTCTTTTTACTTATTTTAATGGCATTAGCTAGTTTAGAAGGTTCATCTGTCATAATGACAATATCTGCTGCTTCTATTGCGGCATCACTACCAAGTCCACCCATCGCAACACCTATATCTGATAAGGCAAGAACAGGGGCATCATTAATACCATCTCCTATAAAGACTAGTTTACCACTTTCACTTTTTTCTTTCATTAAAGACTCTACTTTTTTAACTTTATCTTGAGGAAGTAGTTCAGCATAATATTTATCTAGTTTTAATTCTTTTGAGACATTTTTACTAATTTCTTCTCTATCTCCTGTTAACATTACTATTTTCTTAACATTATTTTTTCTAAATTCTTTAACAGCTTTATAAGCATCTTCTTTTATCTTATCAGAGATAGTGATAGATCCGGCATATTTATTATCTATAGCGATATAAATAACTGTTCCGATATCATTACTCTTAATGTAGTCAATATTATATTCTGCCATTAACTTTTCATTACCTACTAATACTTCTTTAGATTCTACTTTAGCGATTACCCCTTTACCTTTAAGTTCTTTGGTTTTAGTAACTAGTTTTTCATTTATATCTTTACCATAAGCTTCTTTAATAGATAAAGCGATGGGATGATTAGAGTAATTTTCTGCATAACTTGTATATCTTAATAAGTCTTCATCAGAATAGCCTATGGAATCTACTTTTTGGACTTTAAAAATGCCTTCAGTTAGAGTTCCTGTTTTATCACAAACAACTATTTCGGTGTTGGCAAGAGCTTCTAGATAGTTACTCCCCTTTACTAAGACACCTATTTTAGATGAGGCACCAATTCCGCAAAAAAAGCTTAGGGGAATTGATATTACTAGAGCACAAGGACATGAGACTACTAAGAATGATAAGGCTCTATAAATCCAAGTTTTAAAAGTAGTATCTGTTAATAATGGAGGGATTAATGCTAGAAGGATAGCGATTATTACAACTATTGGAGTGTAATATTTAGCAAATTTACTGATAAAGTTTTCTGATTTAGATTTCTTACTACTAGCATTTTCTACTAGATCTAAGATTTTACTAACAGTAGATTCACCAAACTCTTTAGTTACTTTAACTTTTAATATTCCTTCATTATTAATACAACCACTTAATACTTCATCATTAACACTTATACTCCTTGGAACTGCTTCTCCTGTAAGGGCAAGAGTATTAAGAGTAGATGAACCTTCTATGACAATACCATCTAAAGGTATCTTTTCACCTGGTTTTATTAAGATAATATCCCCAACTTTAACTTTATTAGGGTCAACTCTTTCAGTCTTTTTATCATGATAAAGATTAGCATAGTCAGGTCTTATATCCATAAGTGATTCCACACTCTTTCTTGATTTATCAACAGCATAACTTTGGAATAATTCTCCTACTTGATAAAATAGCATAACAGCGACTGCTTCAGGAAACTCACTAATAAAAAATGCTCCAATTGTGGCAATAGTCATTAAGAAGTTTTCATCAAAGACTTTTCCTCTTGTAATGTTTCTTAAGGCTTTTAAGATGATATCATAACCTACTATTAGATAAGAGATTATAAATAAAATGTTATTAATAATAGTATTATCTAGTTTTAAGATAAATGCTATTACTAATAAGATAAAAGATATAATAATTCTAATTAACTTTTTCTTCATCTTTTTAGTCATTATTAAACCTCCTCGATACTGACATCTGGTTCTTCTCTTTTTATAGTTTTCTTAATTTGTTTTAAGGCACTATTTAAGTTATCTTCACTACAACTAAAGGTGAGTCTTTCCATCATAAAACTAATAGAGACATTTTCTATTAAGTCAATCTTTCTTAGTGACTCTTCTAGTTCGTTAACACAGACAGCACAATCTAATCCTTCTATTTTAAATTTATAATCTTTCATATTATTCCTTCTTTCTATCCTTTATGATTAATATGTTCTAGTCCTATTTCAAATAGTTTAACAATATGGTCATCGTCTAAAGTGTAATATACTTCTTTACCACTTCTTCGGCACTTAACGACACCACTTCTTCTTAAAGTTGCTAATTGATGAGAAACACTTGATTTAGTCATATTTAAGACATTAGCAAGGTCACAGACACACATTTCATCTTGGTCTAAGGCAAAGAGAATTCTACATCTTGTTGTATCCCCTATTAGTTTGAATAAGTCTGCTAGATGATTAAATGTGTTTTCACTTGGCATTTTATTTAACACTTTATCCACTGCTTCCTTATGTATAATATTACAATCACAGGAAAATTCATTACGAGACATATTATCACATCCTATTAATATTATATGTTTATGGTTGAATATTTACTCAACTATCTAAATTATAGTTGAATAGTTATTCAATTGTCAAGGCTATTTTTCTTGCATGTCTTATTAGAGAGTGATACAATTCTTTAAACAGAGGTGAATTTATGAAGCGATATAAACAAAGTGAAATAGAGAAAGTTACAACTATTCTTAAAAATGATGGTGTTATTAGTGTTCCTACTGATACTGTTTATGGTATCTGTGCGAGGATTAATTCTCGTAAGGCTTATCTTAAGTTAGTTGGTGTTAAAAATCGCCCTGCTACTAAGTCTTTTCCTGTTCTTTGTAAAGATTTAGAACAAATTGAAAGTATCGCCATTGTTGATGAGAAAGCTCTTAAGCTAATTAAAGCTTTTATGCCTGGTCCTCTTACTCTAGTTTTAAATAAAAGACCTGAGGCATTTTCTTATATTAATAATGCGGGAACAAGAGAAACAGATGAGGTTGCTATTAGGATGATTCCATCTAAATTCTTAAATGAATTAATTGAGAAAGTTGGAAGTCCTTTATTTTTAACGAGTGCTAATAAATCGGGGATGGATGTATGTAGAAGTTTAGATGAAATAGAAGAAGAATGCCCTACTCTTGATGGTATGGTTATTGGTGATGTTTCTTTTGGAAAAGCTAGTACAATAGTTGACTGTACTGGTAATGACATTAATATTCAAAGACAAGGACCTATTAGTGAAGATGCGATTATGAAAGTTCTTAAAAGATAACATTTATTAAGTATTAAATCACTTCTCTTTTTAATATAGATTAATGAGGAGTGATTTTTTATGTGTTCTTATAATGTTATATGTGAATATGATAAATCGATTAGTGATGATGAGTTAAAGAAATTAATTAATGATAAATTATATAGAATTATTATTACTCTTGAGATGTGTTTAAAATGAAAGAGGGTTTAAGGGTAGCGATTTATTTAAGGATTTCTATTGAAGATAAAGATAAGTTAAATAGATTAGACGATAGTGAATCTATCAAAAATCAAAGACATATGTTAATGGATGTTGTTAATAATAACCCTAGTTATAATTTAGTTGGTGAGTACTGTGATGAAGATTTATCTGGAGCAGGTACTTATAGACCAGAGTTTGAAAGATTAATTAAAGACTGTGAAAATGGTAAGATTGATATTGTTTTGTGTAAGAGTCAATCTAGATTTTCAAGGGATATGGAGATTGTAGAGAGATATATTAATAATAAGTTTAAAGAGTGGAATGTTAGATTTATTAGTTTATCTGATAATGCTGATACAGAAAATCCTGGTAATAAGAAATCTAGACAGATTAATGGTCTTGTTAATGAGTGGTATTTAGAGGATGTTTCTAATAATATTAGAAGTGCTTTTAATTCTAAGATGAAACAGGGTGAGTTTATCTCCCCTTTCGCTCCTTTTGGTTATTTAGTAGATAGTTCTAATAATAATAAATTAGTTGTTGATAAAGGAGCTTGTATAGTTGTTAAAGATATTTTTAATCTCTATTTAAAGGGCTATGGCTACTCTGCTATTGCCAAATACTTAAATGATGAAAATATTCCTAGTCCATCACTTCATAAATATAGACAAGGTATAAAGTTAAATGTGGTTAGTAATAAGGCTCGTGAAGAGATTAAATGGAATAGTAATGCTATTAAGACTATACTTAAAAATGAAGTTTATTTAGGTAAACTTGTTCAAGGTAAAAGAACTACTGTTAGTTATAAGAATCATAAAACTATTAATAAAGATAAAAGTCTATGGATAAGTTATCCTAATACTCATGAAGCGATTATTGATGAGGATACATTTAATAAAGTACAAAGGGAGATGAAAAATAGGACTAAGCCTAGAGGTAGTAGTACTGTTCATTTGTTTTCAGGTAAAGTTTTTTGTTTAGACTGTGGGCATTATTTAAGAAAGAAAAACTCTTCAAGACATGAGTATTTAGTGTGTTCTAATAATAGTACCTGCTCTAATAAGTCATCGATTAGATATGATAAGTTAGTGAGTATTGTTCTTCTTGAGGTTAATAAACTATTAGATAAATTTTATGATGAAGAGTTATTAAAAGATAAGATAAATAAAAAATATAATGAAGTATATAAGGAAAAGTTAGTATCTTTAGAAAATGAGTTAGTTAGTATTAAGAGAAAAATAGATGAGTCTAAAAACTATTTAAAGAACCTTTATGAAGATAAAGTAAATAGTGTTATTTCACTAGAGCTGTTTAATAGTTTAGTTAATAGTTATGAAGATAATAAAGCTAGATATTCTAATAAGTTAGATGATATTAATAAAAAGATTAATATTTATAAAGAGAATATTAAAATGTTTGATGAGAAGATAATATCTAGGTATAAAAAGCTAGAGAGCCTTAATAGAGTTATTGTTAATGAGTTTGTAGATAAGATTTATGTTGGTGAAATTAGAGATAATATTAGAATTATAAAAATAAAGTGGAATTTTTGAAGAAAAAATTAGTTTAACTGTATATTATACTAATAGAGATGGTAAAAATGAAAGCGTGGTAAATATCACGTTTTTTATTATGTTGTCTTTTCAGTGACTATATGAAAATAAAATCTATCTTGGCAAGAATTGGGCTTGACTAAAACAATTACTATTTTATAAGAACGGAAAGAAAAATATGAAACAAACAAATTGAAAACTAAAAATGGTAAATATTACAACACCGATGTTGTTGATATTGAAGGAATGTTTAGAATTATTGAGTCTATACCTAGTAAAAATGTTGAACCTATAAAATGGTTACTAGCAGGATTAGATAAAGGAAGAAAGGAAATGATAATATATGAATCAAGATAAAATGCATATTATAAATAAGTTATTTAAAAATAAAACAATTAGAACTGTTTGGGACAGTGAGAAAGAAAAATACTATATTAGTGTAGTCGATATAGTTGAAGTTTTAACAGATAGTGCTAATCCACAAACTTATTGGAGAGTATTAAAAAAGCGTCTTAAAGATGAAGGAAATGAAACCGTTACAAATTGTAACGCTTTAAAACTAAAAGCTAAAGATGGAAAATATCGTTTAACTGATGTAGTTGATATTGAAGGAATGTTTAGAATTATTGAATCAATACCTTCAAAAAATGCAGAGCCTATAAAAGGATGGCTTGCTAAACTTGGTAGTGAAAGAATTGATGAGGTTTTTGATCCTTCTATTGCTGTTCAAAGAGCAATAGATACTTATAGAGCCAAAGGTTATGATGAAGAATGGATTATTAAAAGAATTAAAGGTATTCAAGATAGAAAGAAGCTTACTGAAGTATGGAAAGATAATGGTGTTGATAGCAATTTAGAATATGCAATACTGACTAATGATATCTATAGAGAATGGTCAGGTATGACTGCTAAAGAATATAAGGAGTTTAAAGGGCTTAGAAAAGAATCTTTAAGAGATAATATGAGTGATATTGAGGTGTTACTTGCTGATATTGGTGAGATTACAACTCGTGAGCTTGCTAAGAAACATAAACCTTATCGATTAAGTGAAAATAGAAAGATTGCTAAAGCTGGAGGAGAGGTTGCTAGTAATACAAGAAAAGATATAGAAGAAAAACTTGGAGAAAACGTTATTAGTAAAGATAATAAACTTAATTATCAATATATAGATGATAATAAAAAGTTAGAGCGTACTGTGTCTTAATAGCATTCAAACAGTTGCTCTAATCAGGACACTTGCTACTAAACCTGATATATTACTCTTAGATGAACCTTTTTCAGCTTTGGATGCCATGACTAGAGTAATGCTTGCAGATGATGTTTATAAAATGGTTAAAGACTTAGGGAAAACTGCTATTATGGTAACCCATGATTTGTCAGAAGCTTTGAGTGTTGGTGATAAAGTTGTTGTACTTACGAAAAGACCTTGTGTTGTTAAAAAGATTTATGATATTAATTATAAGAATCGCTCTACTCCATTTAATAATAGAAAAGAAAAGGAATTTAATTACTATTATGAAGAGATATGGAGAGATTTAGATGTCAAGTTATAGTGTGGAACATAAAGAGTTCTTAAGAAAGAAAAAAAGAGAGAAAATTATTGTTATTAGTTTTCAGATATTAATATTACTAGTGTTCATTTTAGGTTGGGAACTATTAGCAAGATTTAATCTTATTAATACTTTTCTTTTATCTAGTCCTAGTCTAGTACTTAAAACTTTAGGAAGTCTATTCACTGATAATGATTTATTAGTACATATAGGTATTACTTTATATGAGACAGTAGTTAGCTTTTTAGTAGTTACAATTATTTCCTTGTTAGTCTCTACTCTATTTTGGTTTTCTAAGAGATTAGCAAAGATACTTGATCCTTATTTAACTGTTTTAAATTCTCTACCTAAAGTAGCACTTGGCCCTTTAATTATTATTTGGGTAGGTGCTAGTACTAATTCTATTATCTTTATGGCTTTATTAATCTCTTTATTCTTGTCTATTATAAATGTTTATCATAATTTTAAAGAAACTGATAGTAACTATATTACTTTACTTAGAAGTTTAGGAGCTAGTAAAATACAGATATTTATGAAGGCAGTTATTCCTTCTAATCTATCTAATATTATTAATAATCTTAAGATTAATGTTAGTATGTGCTATATAGGTGTCATAATGGGTGAATTGCTTGTATCAAAAAAAGGATTAGGATATCTAATAATGTATGGTACACAAGTATTTAATATAGACCTTGTCATTGCTTCTGTTATTATTCTAGGTGTCTTAGCTTTCTTATTCTATTATCTTATTTGTTTACTTGAGAAATTTATACAAAAGAAAACTGTTAACTGAGGAGTTAGCAGTTTTTGATATTATTTTATCTTAGGTGTTTTGATTCTATTTAACCATTGTTCTACATATTCTCTATTCATGATATCACTCCCTTAAGTTTTTTACTCTTTAGTTTTTTTAGCTAAAAATCCCATAAACTGTGGTATCTCATGCATTCTATTATAATATGCTTCATCTATTTCTTTACATTCATCAATACATCTTGATTCTTTAAAATCTTCAACTACAAAATTATTGTTCTTAAGTATCTCAAAATAATATGATGGTGGAGCGATAAACTCTTCTAATACCTCATTGTCTTTAAAATGATTTACTTGTTTTCCATCACTACCAGCTTCAAATCCTATAACATGAAAATTATTACCATTATAATTAATTTTTTCAGTAGCAAATCTCATAGGATGACCAACAGAAAATAAAACTTGACCATTGTCATCTAATACTCTATATAATTCTTTAAAGACTTTATCTTTATCTTCTACATGAGTAATTGCTAAACTACTAAAAATAAAATCAAATTCCTTTTCTTTAAAAGGAAGGTTTAACATATCGCCTATATAGAAGTTACAATTAGGATAACTTTCTTTGGCAATAGCTATTGATTTCTCTGAAATATCAATACCTGTTATTTTTTCAGGATTATATTTACTTAACATCTCACTTTCTTCAGCAGTTCCACACCCTAATAAAAGGACTCTTTTACCTTCAATATTTGGAAGCATAGATAACATCATAGGTTTTTCTACAAATCGTAATGACTTTTTCATTCCATTCGTCACTTCAAAGTGTCTTTTTTCTGCAAATTTATCATAATCATTTACTTTAAAATTCATCTTTATTATTTCCTTTCTTTTTGACTTTAACTTTATATAATATTTTTGGTTTTGAATATTCTTCTTCATCTCTAGTCATAGACGTTTCTTCTGCCTCAATTGAACCAATGATTCCAAAGTACCTATTAACAGCTTCTAAATCAAAAAATCTTTTTGTATAATCTCCCTCAAAATAAAAGTTTTTCTCTCGTTCTTCACCAACACCTGCTCCGAAATTAAAATCATTAACAGAAGCAACTCGTACTAACAATATTCCATCCGTTTTTAATATTCTTTTTATTTCATTCATGATATGCATAGTATCTTGATTATTAAAATATTGTAAAGATAAATCTGCTATAATTAAAGAATATGTATCACTATCAATTGGAAACTTCTCTAACATATTTAAATACATTGTTTTACTATTAGGAATATTATCTTCAACACTCTTTAAAGCTTCTTTAGAAAAGTCACAAGATAAAACGTTATACCCTCTTTCTATTAAATATAAAGTGTCAGCACCTATACCACAGCCTAAATCTAAAATTTCGCTATCTTTATTTTTATTTAAAACATCTTTATATTCATCTAACCATAAATCATAAACTGGAATACTATAACGTTTTTTAGACCAATTATCCCACATTTTAACATAACCATTAGTTGTCATATTAAATCACCTCATTTTTAACTTTTCAAATATTAGAAATAATTACTCTTTTGATTCAATATTTTTTGTTTCTAATATTAACTCATCAAAATCAGATATATATTTTTGATCTTGTACTACACGATATTTTTCATATTCGTCTAGTGCTAGTTTATCAGCAATTTCTCTTTTAATTTTTCCGTTATCTTTTAAAATGTTATATTCATTAAGATTTAAGAACATTTCTAATTTATCTTTCCATTCTTGCATAGAAATAATATGTCCCAGTTTTACTTGTCTTTCGGCAAAATCTAAATACATAGATACTAAATTATTTAATTCTTTTAATTCTTCTTCAGATAAATAATTTTTAGCAACGGTAACATCCGTTTCTAGTATTTTACCATCAGGTGCATTTTTCCACGTTTTAAGTCCCATATAATCTTTTTTAGAGCTGACTCTACTATATATTATTTCTGGAGCTGTCATTCCTGTGATAGCATAATGTAATTTATTTTGAACGTTCTTATAAAATTCTTTTGTTATCTCACTATTTTTATCATAGTCATAGCTACATTCTTTATAAATATCTGTAATTTTTTGATAAAATCTTCTTTCACTAGCTCTAATTTCTTTAATTTTAACTAATAATTCATCAAAATAATCTTTACCAAATTTCGGACCATTTTTTAGTAATTCAGTATTTAAAACATATCCTTTTTTAATATAGTCTTTTAATGTATTTGTTGCCCATATTCTAAAACTAGTAGCTTCTTTTGAATTAACTCTATATCCAACAGCAATAATTGCATCTAAACTATAAAAATTTGTATTATATTTCTTTCCATCTGCGGCAGTTACTCTAATTTTTTGAGTAACTGAATCTTTATTTAATTCACCGCTTTTAAATATATTTTGTAAATGGTATGTAATATTATTTTCTGCTACATTGAATAACTCAGCCATTGTTTTTTGTGTTAACCAAAAGTCTTCATTGTCATATAAAACTTCTATTTGTACATTACCATTTTCACTTTGATATAAAATTAAATCTTTTAGTTTATCTATTTTCATTTATCTAATCCTCCTCTCATCAATTATCTTTCTAAATATGCATTTCAACATCCATTTGGTTAAGAAACTTTTCTAAGTTATCTAAAAGTTCATCATAAAGAACTATTTGTATATGAGCATATGAATAATTTAAATCCCTTAATGCCTTTCTTAATTTTAATTTAACAATACTTTCAGTCATATTATTTTTTTGCATATATTTTTCTATATGCTCTTTTTTCATCAAAGAATTTGTAGAACCAATAACTAACATTCCTGTCGCAGATTCTGCACCTTTAATTAATTCACCACTTTCTTGTGCATATGGTAATAGCATTAAATAATTATTAACTTGTGAAATTGCTGTGCTTAATTTTGGTGTAGGTACTATGTTATCATGTGAATCATCCACCTTAAAAAGATATTCATCAGATTTTTTAAGTTCTACAACATCTAAAAATCCATATCTGTTTATAGTTAATATATCTAAATTGCTATTGGTATTTCTTAATTCAGAATTAAGTGTCAATGCAGCTTGTGGAATTTGTTGCTCAATAGATCCAAATAAAAGATATGAACCATACATTTCAAAATAACGGTGCCATGCATATTCTTTACCAATATGTTCTCTTTCTATTCCTAATTTCTTTTCAACACCAGTTTTTTTTTACTAGCAAGTCTCTTCCTATCTGTATTATATCTTTTAATCTATCTTTATTAATATCTGTAACATCTTTCAATGATATTTTAATCTTTCCATTTTTAATTAAATTTGGAATTAAATGTGCCACTTTTTCTCTATCTTTATCTTTTAATATACTTGAATCAATGCCAGCAGACAAAGTTTTCACAACATTTACTATATCATTTGAGGAAACTTTTTCTTTTTTATATAATCTCTCTATAACTGTTTTTAATTTTCTAACATCATTTGCAGGTTTAACTACATCATTTTTAAAAGATTCCATATAAACAATAACTGTATTTGTTTTTTCATCATAAGTCATTTCGTCTGTGCCAATCTTGAATAATAATCTTATTTTATTATCTATTTTCTCTTTTAATTCTTTAACTCCAGTAACATTAAATAGTTTAAGTAGTTCATCTTTAAATATAGTAGTAATACTAGTGTTATCAGCATTTTTAAAATGGTGAGATCTTTTGAATATACTTTCATCCTCTATAATAGGTGTATCCTTAAATAGTACTATTATTTCTCTATTTATTTCTTCATATTCGTATACTGCCGGTTTTTATTCTGTATTCATTTAATTCCTCCTTCACTAAACCACTAGCATTCCCCTTAATAATCTTTCCACTATTATAACATTTTTTCTATCATTTTTATATGCCATATATTATATTTCTAAATCTTTTGTTATAAGATTAGATTTTTATGCCAATTAAACTAGTTTTTAATTGTTAAGTCATCTATATTATTTAAAATAATTACTTCTAAATCCAGCTTGTATTATAACTATTTAAGATATTTTCTATTTATAAAACAGTTTATCTTCTTTATCTATTTGTTCTTTAGTATTTAGTCTATTAGTAATTTGTTTATTAGTAATTTGTTTATTAGTACTTTGTTGTGTGTTGTTTTCTATATGTTGAGAAGCAAGGTATGGATTATCCATATCTTGGTTTTTGATATATGGATTTAGACCTCGTTCTTCATAGATGTTATAGGTGTATTCTATCTTTTTACTTGCAGTCTTATTTGGATATAGTTTTTCAACAGATAAATAGCCATGTTGTTTAAGCTCGTTTAAAGTGCTTCTTATCGATATTTTGCTTTCTTTGCAATTAGATACTAATCCCTCTAGTGAATAGTTCCAATCATCAGGTAAAGATAGCATATAAGATAATAATCCCTTTGCTTTTAAACTTAGCTCTTTATTTTGTAAATGCTCATTACTCATAGATGTATAATTCTTAACTTTTTTCACTTTAAATACTGCCATATTATCATCCCTTTCTTTTACAATATAAAAATCCTAATTTCTTAGGATTCTAAATAAAAAATATTTTCATTACAAACTCTATTTTATAAAATTCCATTCCCTAAACGAGTACTTGAAAATAAAAAAAGTGTATTTTTACAAATCAACCATAAAAAGGGGATTTAGCGACTATGGTAACGAAATTGGAAATACAAAAACACTTGAAATACCTGAAAAACGGGGCAAGTAAAAAGTTCATCGAACTATTCAACAACTTCGACGAAGAAGATTTGTGTGACCGTAAAAATTTCACCGGACACATCACGGCAAGCGGAACCATTATCCACGTTCCCACTCGTGAAGTCCTGTTACTGCATCACAAGACCCTTGATAAATGGCATATTCCCGGTGGCCACGTGGACCTCGACGATGATTCTCTCTTCGAAGCTGCATTACGGGAAGTGGAAGAAGAAACCGGACTGACAGTCGAACAACTGATTCCCATCAATCTCATTAAAAACAAACCCTATTGCGTCGAGATCAATTCCCACCCGATCCCACGTAACGAGAAGAAAAACGAAGATCAGCACTATCATCACGATTTTCGTTTCGTGTTCGCATATACCGGGAATAAACGTATACACATAGACTTGAACGAAAGCCTAGATTACAAATGGCTTTCTATTGACGATCCCTACCTGCAAGAGATCATGACAACTCCCGAAACACTCGATTCTATTTTACTGGAAGGTCTGGAAAGTTTCGAACAATCCGTTAAACTGGTTCGTCATAACGATTACCTCGTAACACCCCTAGCCAGCTACTTGTTTCAATTAGGTCAACACCATTACGACCGGGGCAACTGGGAATCCGCGGAACAGATGTTCCGTCGCTCTGTTTCCGCTTACGAGGACACGTACGACGACGAGTACGAGACGCCGCCATCCATTCTGGCCGCTTGCTGGAACTTGGCTACCGTCTACGAAAAAACAAATCGTCATTCTCAGAAATTACAAGCACTTGAAAAAGGCCTAAACTTTGCCAAGGAATTCTCCCGTCTCGATGAGAACTTCCTTCCCGAAATCTCCGAGTTCACGGAACAGATTGATGCCTCCCGTCATTCCACGGGACAACTATAACATCCCTCCCCTTCGAACTCGATTTCCACGGTCAGGTGATCTATGCCCGCCTCCTTCAACCGATCCACGGCATCATGTTTCACCCGGATAGCATCCGCTCGTGAAATATCATCTGCCACAATCAAGTGAGCCGAAGCGATATTCCTTTCCCCGTCCAGCGTCCACACGTGCAGGTCATGCACGTCCTTCACGTTCGGCACCTCTAGCAAAATGGCCTTTATCTTATCCTCCGGCATATGTTCCGGCGCAGCTTGCAAAAGGATTCTGAAAATTGCGTACAAATTCCGGCACACGTTTGTCAGAATAAACACTCCGATACCAACCGAAAGCAACGGGTCAATAAAATACCATCCCGTATAACGAATAATCACGCTACCGATCAACACGGCCACCCATCCCAGCACGTCCTCCAGCAAATGCAACATCACGGCCCGCTGGCTGATCGAATTTCCTTTCATCAACCGCAAGGCAGCGAACCCGTTCACGACAAGTCCCGCCACCGCCAACCACATCATCCCGGAGTAATTCACCTCCGCGGGATGAAATAGACGGGGAATCGTCTCCATGAACACGAATATCGCCCCCACCAGCAACACGATTGAATTGATTAACGCCCCTAGCGTCGAAAATCGCTTATACCCGTAAGTAAACGTCACGGTCCTCTTCCTGTTCGAATAACGTTCCAGAAAATAAGAAACCCCAATAGAAAAAGCATCCCCGAAATCATGTACCGCATCGGAAATAATAGCCACCGAATTGGTCCATATTCCCCCAACAATCTCGATAACGGCAAATCCCAGATTCAGGAAAAAAGCGATACCCAAATTCTTCGTACTCTCTCCATGAGCGTGTTGATGCCCGGTATGTGAATGATCGTGTCCCATAATTACATTCTTTAATAACAAAAATACTCATTTTACGAAAGAAAGTTTCATTCCTATCTAATAAAAATCTATCTTTGCCCCTCGAAAAAGTGGAAAGATTTGGCTGATTGCAACCACGGAAAAAAAGCGCTAAAATGCATATTTAATTCTGAATTCAACCATCCATGTACTTTCCTATAGTTTAATTTACGATAAAGAGATTGAGAGATTAAATGATTTTCGATTAAGTGATTCGTTTGTTACAACATCATTAAATCATCAAATCATTAAATCACCAAATCACTGAATCACTAAATCTAAAATGAATTATGGGATATTTATTTACATCTGAATCTGTATCGGAAGGTCACCCCGACAAAGTGGCAGACCAAATTTCCGATGCCGTACTTGACAAAATCATCGCCTTTGACCCGGATGCCAAAGTAGCTTGCGAGACATTGGTAACTACCGGGCAAACCATTGTTGCCGGGGAAATCAAAACCGAAGCATATGTAGACGTACAACGTATCGCCCGGGAAGTGATCAACCGTATCGGTTACACGAAAAGCGAATACATGTTCGACGGGAACAGTTGTGGTGTACTGAGTGCCATTCACGAACAATCCCCCGACATCAACCGCGGCGTTGTTCGGGAAGACCCCATGGAACAAGGAGCCGGAGATCAAGGCATGATGTTCGGTTACGCTTGTAACGAGACGGATAACTATATGCCGCTATCTCTTGAGTTATCACATTTATTATTGTACGAACTGGCACAAATCCGCAAAGAAGGCCAGGAAATGACCTATCTGCGTCCGGACTCCAAATCACAGGTAACCATCGAATACGGGGACGACAATAAACCCGCCCGGATTCATACCATCGTGATCTCCACCCAACATGACGAGTTTGTCAAAGCCACGGCACCCACCCCGGATGCACAACTGGAAGCCGATGCTCAAATGGTGGATCAAATACGCTGGGATATCATCAATATTTTGTTGCCAAGAGTGAAACGCCAACTG
>ENA-OURU01002549-OURU01002549.1-human-gut-metagenome-genome-assembly--contig:-NODE-2549-length-17569-cov-4.095295_pt1 | contig 17569 bp, 20 predicted proteins | sample MGYA00242137_ERZ509064 | MGnify/ENA primary metagenome ERZ509064 (study PRJEB26280, sample SAMEA2338777) | human gut metagenome | biome: human gut; feature: human-associated habitat; material: faeces...
GCTCATTGGTTCTCTTTTTCTTCTTGCCATAAAAAATCAGCCTCCTGTGTTATTTCTATTTTACCACAGTTGACTGACTTTTTACAGACTTTTTTTCAGAGGGTCACGCTGAAAAATACTTGACCAAGTTGTTCTCAAAACCGAATGGCACAATTCTTTTGCCATGGAAAAACTAATACGCTCTTAACCTCGCTGTGTTTTTCGGCGAGGTCTTTTTCTGCTGTAAATAAACGCGGGTTATTTTACGCTTACCAAACAACTCGATTTTTAAATGATACACATTTTTGTTATTTATTCGGAATTAAAACAACAAGGCAGCAAAACATATTGCTTTCTTCATAAAAATCGCAATGACCGTTATACTTTTTTGCAATATCACGAATAATTTTAATGCCATACCCATGAGAATCAAATTTCGTCTTAGTCGTATGTAGTTTCGGATTTTCTTTCAGAACAGACTCGTCAATGGAATTTTTGATAAGAAAAGTATATTTTTCTGACTCGGAGATGATTTTCAGATTTATCTGCTTAGCATTCAGTTTTATGTTTGCAGTTGCAGTAATAGCATTTTCAAGCATATTAGATAACAGTCTGCATAAGTCTATGTCATCAATACCGGTAAATTCATTTATGGATAAGCAAGTTGCATCTATTCCGAATGATTTGGCAATTGTCAGTTTAGAATTTATTATTGCATTGACTGTATTATTTTGAGTGTTTACAAATATAATATGGTCGTCGGCAATATCAATCATTTGTCTTATATATTTTCGTGCATTCTGAATATCGTTTAATTCAAGATAATTGTCAATAACATAATAGACGTCTTTTGTATCATGCCTGAGTTTTCTGATAAGCTGGTATTCGATATCTGCATTTTCAATGTATTGTTTATTGTAGGTTAAAAGCAACTTCAATTTTTCATTTTCAATTTCACTGTTATTTTTATTTTTTAAGTCTGCGGTAATATATAATGTAACTATATTTATGAGCATTACACATATGAGGATTATGGTGAAAAGTTGCCTGTTTCGCTTATTGCTCTGTTCAAATTCAACAAGATACAAAATAAGAACTATAACTATGCTTAGAATTAACGTGATTGATATTAAAACTGCTTCTGTACCTGTAAGACAAGATTCTCCTTTCATATCGTGCTTGAAAATCTTTATTGAAAAATAATAAAAATAAAAAATCACAAATTGCGTAAGGATAATGCCTAATAGTCTTATCACACTATTTTCAATAAGTATTTGTTCAATTGGTATATTAAAAAGTGTGGATGTAAGCCAAGCCACCGCAACACCGCTTAATAAAAGCACAATCAAAGAATATATCGACACAAACAATTTGTTATATACATTGCCTTTCAAGCAAAATACAGAATAAGCAAAAATCAAAGCACCATAAAATGCAGCATATATATGTTCAAAAAAAGTAATATGATTACATATGGATATTGTTAAAGCAAGAAGAAGAGAAAAAGGTAATCCAAAATTTTTTATAAATTTATCAGAATATTTGCCGCTGAGATACTTAAATGAAAAATACATTGCTACAATGCCTTGATAAATGTTTATTAAAATTTCAAAAAGATTCCATGCTACATTTTTCATAACGTTTTCCTCAGATAAAGAATATATTTCATATTCAGACTTTCTTTGTAACTATTACTAAGTGACAGTGTAGTTTGCCCGCTATTACCTTGTATATGAATTTTACCAACTTTTGTATCTATACTAAGAATGAATTTTAAATTAATAATTATACTTCGATGTATCCTTGCGAAATCATATTCTTCAAGACAACTTTCAATAGCATTTATTGAACCACGAATTTTTATCGGCTTATCATGATTTTGAAGGTAGTAATATAGATAATGGCGATCACTTTTTATATAAATTATATTGCGGTAGTACGCTATGATTTTGCCTGAAAATTCGTCCTCAAGAACGATAATCTCATTTTGTTTCATATTTGACATCAGCTTTTTTATTACGTCATTTAATGTGCTTTTAAATAGTTCAATTGGACTTTTTCTTATAAAGTTAAATGGCTGAAAATCAAAACTTTTATAAACCAAATCAGAATGACTTGAAATAAATATCAGGAAACAATTAGAAAATGATTTTCTGAGTGATTTAGCTATGTCAAATCCTGTGATTTTAGGCATATCTATATCAAGAAATAGCACATCGAATTTTTCTCTATTATTAGCAGTTAACAAGAGTTGTCCGTTATCAAATGAACTTATGCTAATATCAGTTGTATATTGTCTAAATCCGTTGTCAATATATTTTTCAAGCTGCACTAATGTGCTTTTATTGTCATCACATATAGCTATCCGAATCAAGTTGCATCACCTCTTTAATAAGGGTAACATATACAAGGAAAATTGTCAATATCGTTTTATATGTTTTGCACGGCAACAGCATTTACTTTTTCTGAAAAAATGTGTAAAATAGAAGTTTGAAAAATAATCTTCACCCTATGTAAACCGGATTCATTGTCTGCTTAAAATGTTCTTAAATGCACATAGCGGGTTTAGTCGAGATGATTTGCAGAATTATCTTAACTTGTATTCATTCGTGATCAACCCACCATCTGACCATCTTGAAAAGGTCGAGAAAATCATCAATTTGGTTTTTGAAAATCCCAAATCACTCAAGTATAGAGAGCAATTTGCCGAATTTACGTGATTTTTATACACCATATGCAAGTCGGGATTTTAACAGAATTAAAATTACCGGCAGGACGAACAAAGCTGTATTAATAATATAAGCTGTTGTTCGGCTTTTGCAAAGTGAGGATATACCTGCAATTGAAACCGAACATATTATAGAGCCGATTATATGAATGAAAAGGAAAAACAAAATAAAACCACATACAGAAATGGATATATCTAAATTTGAAAATTGCTGAATACTTTGAATCGGTGCGGATAGTCCCTGCGTTCCGTACTTTTTCAGAATATTGAAAATATATGGAAAAAAGAACAGCGTTGCCGAAAAAATTCCGCATAAAATACCATATAAAAATAAATCTCTATAATAACCGGTTTTGCCACTTTTCGTTGAAAATATCACTTTAACCATATCTGTTTTTTTGTCCGCAGCTCCAATTGGCGAAAGTATAAGGACCGAGAAAATCATCATAAACAAAATAAAAAACATTTTTTCATTGCTGCCGGCATATTGAAACAATCGTTCATAACCTGTATCGTAAAAAATTTTTCCATTACATTCATTTTCTTGTATGGATTTTACACGCAATTTCAGACGTTCAAAAGCAACACGGTCATTTAGTTCATCACTAAGTAAATTTAATTGATATGTGTTTATATTTTCTGATGATTGAATTTTCTCAATTTCTTTTTCAATTTCATTATATTGTTTTTCTTTTTCTGTAAAGAAATTCAAAGTTTCAGTCGTGATTTCACCGCTTAACTCTGTTGTGAAATTTTCATAATAAATATCATCATTACTGTATTGCCTTGAAAATGAAGCCGAAAACACTGCCGCCGCAAATAGTGCTGTTAATACCAAAATAACACCTTTATTCAATATCAATGAACGATAACAAACATAAAAAAATCTTCCATGCGCCTTGATTTTTTTCTCGTGGAACACTTTCAAACGAACTGATTGATATTGAACGTGATTAAGTTTCTCTACTGCAAATATACAGCATAAAATTGCTGATACAATTGTAATTACAATTATAATTATCATAGAAATTTTCAGAGATACAGGATAGCCAAACAAGTTGACATTTTGGTATGTACCGAGAATTTCAGCAGTCTGTGTGAATTTTATAGGATTCCAATCGTGAAAAAGTTGAAATACCGAATTTTGCGGTATCAATCTGTAACATAAAAATGCAATTGTACATACTGCGCCGGATATACCGTAAATCATCAGATTATTTCTTGAAACAGTACAAATCAGGCTGAATATCATTGCAAACAACAGATACGAAGCAATTTTCAATATAAAAAACAGCAACAGAAATTCTCCAACAGATACGGCTAAATTACACTGATAAAAGCCGAATACCGATTGAATGGGACGCTGTAATTCTCCAATTCCGTATAATGCACCGCCTATCACCAGATTTTCCGCAAACAGCATTACGGCAACAAAAGAAGCAAATAATGAAACAGCAAAAAGCTTGCTTAAAATCAAGGAACTTCTCCCTTTCGGCATAGACGATAAAAGAAAAGTTATGCCGTGTTCACGGTCTTTAAGAATAATTCCGCATACAGCAAGAAACACCAAAAATATTCCCATAAAGTCTGTAATCGGACTTGTAAATGTATTCTCCAGACCAAATGAAGCAGCGAGCGGCAATGGCTCTGCCGGTAAATTTTCATATGCCGATGGTGTTTTTTGTATATTACGATAAGAAAAGGTATCACTGTCACCCCATATGGAAACGGCAGACATATTATTTGTCTGTTCTTTTATGCTGTTTAAATATTCGGGATAATTTTCACATTCCTTTGAGAGTTCCGACATATCATAAACAAGCATCATTGGAAACTCTATATATTCCCCGTTATTTTGACGTTCTAACATTTCATTGGTATAATCCTGTATCTCTTCTAAAGACATATCCTTTGTTTCTGAAAAGAAAGAACGGTAAGATTCCGGCGTGTAATAACGGTCATTTATACGGTCAATTTGAACATATCCGTTTATGGCAAACAAGCAGACAAATATAATCCAAAAAATCCGAAATGACATCATTTTTTTGCATTCGCATAAAAAAATTTTCATTTGCCGCCTCCGTAATACTGCATATAGAGATTTTCCAAAGTCGGTTTCGCATCTGTTACCTGTTCTGTTAATTGGGAAACAGTTCCATGAGTCAGTATTTCACCCGAACGCATCATCAGAATTTCCTTTGCTATTGTTTCAATATCAGAAACGATATGAGTTGAAATAATAATGATTTTATTTTCTGAAAGCTGTTCTATCAGCCTACGGATAATCACTCTTTGTTTTGGGTCAAGTCCTGCAGTAGGTTCGTCCAGTATTAATAAATCGGGATTGCCCAAAATTGCACTCGCTATCAAAAGTCTTTGTTTCATTCCGCCTGAAAAGCCGCCGATTTTCTTGTCTGCACAGTCGGAAAGTTCCACTTGTTCCAGTACTTTTTCAATTTCGGTCGGCACGGTTTTTCTTGAAATACCCTTTAATGCAGAGATGTATCCGAGAAAATTCACCGCAGTCATATTACTGTACAATTCCTGCTGCTGCGGCATAAATCCAAGATGTTCACGGTAAGACTTGCCCAATTGATGTATCGGTTTGCCGTTCCAGTTAATTGAGCCACCGCCTTTATCCGGATGTAATATTCCTGTAATCAGGTGCATCAGCGTTGATTTTCCTGCACCATTTGGACCGAGCAAACCATAAATACCATTTGTAAAAGTAAATGAAAAATTTTTCAGAGCGTGTTTTCTGCCATAATGCTTATTCAGCTTTATCAGTTCCAAACTGTTCATTTCGCTCCTCCGATGAAATCCTGTTCGGATACTCTGTCAAATTTCACTTCATTGTTTTCCACATAACGCACCACATATTGATTGTCTACAAAATCCATAATCATAGCATCTTTATCAGCGTATTTGTCAGAGATAGAAAATTCTTCATCGGTTTTGACATCAAAACCTTGATTGATAGAGCCTTTCCAAAGCTTGTTATTTACAAAGGTAAAATCGTAAGTTTCGTTGTCATACATATTTTCCACAGCGGTTTTTTCACCGTCTTCATCTAAAATGAAGAATTTTTCATTTTCTTCATAAATATAGTGATTCTCACCGATACACCAAGCATACGGCAAATCACTGACTGTAATTTCACCGGTTTTTAAATCAAGGCACTTGTTTTCGATTATCCATGGAATGTCATTTCTCGGACTGCCGTTTTCTACCCAATCTGTATTCAGATAATCAATTATTATCTGTGGGTCTTTTACATAGCGATAATACAGATAAAGTTTATCATGATATATACCTTCCATTTTTACTTCTGACCAAAGCGATGCTCCATAACTCCAGTTGTATTTTGCTGTAGGTGCGTCATTTATCAAACCATAATTTTGCACCTCAGCAGAATCCAGATTTATGGAATACAGGTATTGTTCTCCACTTCTGCTGAAGCCGCCCCATGTTCCATCGGTTTCATCTTGATAAATTTCTTTGCTTCCGATAATGTACATCGTATCATTTACAATTGCCAAATCGATTTGATTTTGCATATACACGCCGTCTATTTCGGCAAATGTTTCAGTAAGTCCTGTATCAAGTCTTGCCCGCATACATTTTGTATGCATATCAGCAGTCTGAGATTTACCGTCTTGACTGTCAACGATTTCATAATTTGATGCAAACCAATATACATAGTCGTGATAAATTACAGGTACCATAAAAGAACCTGCACATAAGTTTGACACACATGAAGAATCGGAGTGCGTACAATTGGGTTTGTTGCAAAGGGGCACGCCGTTCATGGTTTCATAATCCAAGAAACAAGCCTGCGTTCCGGATGCGTTCGGTACGGTGTAAAGCAAACCATTTTCATACACATTATAGCTCATATCATAATAAGCAGCATCTTTTGTTTTGATGTGGTACTTTTCTTCTTTCGATTGACAAGCGGTTGAATTGATTACAGCAGCAACTGTAATTATTACAGCAAAAATTTTCTTTCTGTTCATAACATCACTTCCTTAAAGGCTTTGTCACTTATAAAACGATTCAAATTTTGATTTTACTGCATAATTTTTTGACTCTGAACTTGATGATTAAAGTGAAAGGGGCAATTCTTAAGCTAATTGCCCCTTTCGACTTATTTAATTCAAAACTTGTTCTCATAAAAGTTAATGCTTGTATTTTCAAAAAATTTTATACTTACTGCGTAAAAAATTGAAATACGGGAGTATTTTTACATTTTTCCTTGTGCTCATGAAAATTTGATTAAAAAATCCAAACATCATTTCAATGAGAATAAGTTCTCAATTTTCTAAATACACTTAATAAGATATGTTGGTAGAATAACCACCTGCGGTATGATATGAGCTTGCTCTTGTTCCTGAGCCACTTGCACTATTTTTGGCATTTGCATAACCGTAGCCAGAACCGTATTTAGTAGTTCCATGGTAAGTTACAGAAACAGTACAATCTTTACCAGAACATGTTGTTGTTCCATATGCATAACTACTGTCAGCATATAAAGTTGCTTTAGCACTGCTTCCGAAGGATTTTGTGATTGTCGGACTATAAGCACTTGCCGTCATGCTGACTGCTCCAACTGCAATTGCTGATACTGCCATAATAGAAGCAGCGATTTTTTTGAATGACTTTTTCATAAGTAATACCTCCTGCAAATATTTTTTTCAAATCACCATTGATTAAAATCATTCTTTCAGCATTTAACTGACTTAAACACCAATTGCAACAAGAATAAACATTAAAGGTGATAAAAGTATTCGAAGTCATTTCTTCGACTTATCGAGCTTTTTAGGCTCTTTTGGCTGATACATTCCCCAAGCTGATGCCGAACCACACGCCATGTTTGCCATTCTTTCGGCAATGCTCTTTATAGCATGGGCAGTTTTATTCTTTGCCTTTTTCATATCTCCACCTTCTTTCCAACTCTTGAAACGTTGCAATAATTACAAGAAATGATATTAAAATAAGAGTGTACAATAGTATAACTCCTATTTTGTACGAAAACATAATGAGGATTGCTCCAGTTATTCCATATAAAAAGCAAAGAATAACTGAAATAACTTTATGTATTTTTTTCTTTTCTTCTGTAATGACTTTATTTTTATTTTCAACCGGACATTCTGAAAAAAAGATTATACAGCTAAATATTATTATTAAAAACACAATATAGGATGTCACATATTGATTTGTAAATTTGTATACAATTAATAAAATTATAAATGAAACTGCAAATGAAAGATTACACAAAAAATATGTTTTTGCATGAAAGCCACCGGTAAACTGACGAAGCGGAATAAAGCAGGCAAGAAATACAATACTTTCAAGTGCGTTTCCGGACACAATGCCGATTATAATGATTAATAAGATATTTATTAACGACGATATTGTTATTTCAATCCCATATCTATAATAATCTTTTGTTTCTTCGTTATCATCAATGGCATTTGACGAAATAAGATAACTTAATATATGATTAGTTAGCTTCTTAATCATACCATTCTCCCCTTTTCTACAAGTATATAAGAAATTTTTATGCTTGTCTATAAATCTGGCACGAAATCGTATTTTTAGGCACGAAATTTTCAAGATGCAGTTAAGATGCAGTTTATAATGTCCCCCTTGTCAAGACACAAATGAAAGAAATTATCGTGACAGCGAAAACTTTGTATAGCCATCCAAAAAACGTAAGCAAAATTTATGCAGCATTGCATACAGACTTGGTTTGGTAAACCTGCACAGGCAACTTGTAGCCAAGCGCCTGATGGGGTCTTTCGTTGTTGTAATCCTTGATGTAACCACCAATCTGCTGGCGCAGCTCTCTGGGATTGCTGTATTCATTGATATAAATCAACTCCGTTTTCAAGCTGCGAAACCAGCGTTCAATTACCACATTATCCACCCATCTAGCTTTTTCGTCCATACTCTGGCGGATATTCTTCGCTTTCAGGAATTCAATATAGTCATTGCTTGTAAACTGGCTGCCCTGATCAGAATTGATAATTTCAGGATTGCCGTATTGTTCCATGGCATTTGTGACTGCTGCTAAAACCGGTGCAGTATCTAGCGTATCAGACAATTCATAGCCCACGATAAAACTGCTGTACCAATCAATAATCGCTGTCAGATACATATGGCTGCGCCCCATTTTGATATAGGTGATGTCAATTGACCATGCCTGATCTGGTCGGTCAATTTTTAGGGCAACACCGCATAATCACCACCTACAAGCAAAACCACCCAGCAAAATGCTGAGTGGTTAGAGAAATGTTCCATTTTCCATCGCAAAGGCGCACTGAATCAGACCGTCAGAGATTTTCTGGCAGCCAGATACAGATTCGCCAATGCGAACATCATATTCAATTTCGCAGTCTGTTTTCGCAGACCTCGGTATCGGGTCTTTCGATATCGAAAAATATTTTTTATGACTGCAAAGACATGCTCCACTTTACAACGGACAGATGATTTCTAATGTTCCTTTTTCTTAGCGGCATACTGACCACTCTTCGATAACTTTTTGATGGATGACGGACGTCTGTTGATCAGGTACTTGATCTTCTTCCCATTTTTGTTTTTCTTGATTGCTTCCGGTCTCTTATTTGCTCCGATATATCCGCTGTCACCATAGGCACGTTCTTCTTCTCCATGCAGCAATTCACTCATAACGGTAACATCATGTTCGTTTGCCGGAGTTGCCTTTACCGTGTGGACAAGACCGCTTTCTTCATCTACTCCGATATGTGCTTTATACCCGAAGTGCCATGTATTTCCCTTTTTCGCAGAATGTGCTTCCGGATCACGTTTCTTTTCCCGGTTCTTTGTGGATGAAGGTGATTCGATAAATGTGGAATCCACAATCGTTCCTTTTTTCAGGATGAGCTTTCGTTCCATCAGAATTTTCACAACAGCAGCAAATATTTTTTCCTGTAATCCATTGCGAGTCAGGATATTACGAAATCGTCCGATCGTATCACCGTTTGAGACTTCGCTCGGTGAGTTGATTCCACAAAAATTGGAGAATGCACGGCTGTCGATCACTTCGTTCATGACTGCCATGTCTGCGAGATTGTAGACATTCTGCAATATGAATATTCTCAGCATCAATTCCAATGGGTATGGTTTATTGCCAAGTTCTCCTTTGTAATAACTCGGCTGTATCAGTTCAACAAATGTTTCCCATGGGATAATTGCTTCAAGCTTCTCTAAAAATTCTTTTTTATTGGTTCTGGCTGCACCAAGTTCATCGTTGATTTCTGCCAGCGTCATTTGTCTTTCCATATATCTATTATATCATATTTTTGCTCGTTTGGCAATTGTGCGGTGTTGCCCTTGACAAATTACAGTATCCATTGTATACTGTAATTTGTCAAGGTTCTTTTTGAAAATCAGCCTGATGGAATGGAGCACAGCGCAATGGAATCAGGCTGATTTTCAGCGGCTCGCTCAGCCGAGCCTGTCGGGATACATGATTTCAAGCTCACCAAGAACTCTGCCCCAGTTTCTCAGCGGCATAGTCCATTTTTTCGCTATTTCATGAGTTGCCAGATACAAAGCCTTTAACAGCGCCGTATCGCTCGGAAATACGCTTCTCTGCTTGTTCAGACGGCGATAGCCGCTGTTGAGGCTTTCAATGGCGTTGGTGGTGTAAATGACCTTTCTGACCTCCGCTGAGAACTTGAAAATCGGTGAGATAACGTCCCAGTTCGTGTGCCAGCTCTTCATAGCGTTTGGATAATCTTTCTCCCACTTTTTTGTTACACGTTCAAGCTGCTTATAGCAATCCCACAAAATAGAGCCTGAGTTGACAAAGGGAGTATAATATAGACAGAGGTGGTAAAAAATGCTGCATAATGAAGCAAGAGAGTTACTGGTAGAAGCTTATGAAAAAACAGGTAAAGCAAAAGAAGTGGCAGAGTGCTTTTCAGTAGATACAAGTACGGTGTATCGTTTGAATCGGCAGAAGAAAGCCACCGGTTCCGTCAAGCTTAGAACAAATCAGCGAGGCAGGAAACCGTCTTTATCTCCTACGGATTTATCAAATATTGATAAGGCAATTCAAGAACAGCCTGATATTACAATAGACGAAATTATTGAAAAGCTGAATCTGCATGTGGCGAACGAAACTGTCCGCAAAGCAGTTATAAAAATGGGGTACATTTATAAATGGTTTCCGTCAATTTTTTTGCTTCCAATCTCTTGCAAATTTCTTCAGAATAGTGTATACTTGTTTTCATAGGACAACACTCCTTTGAGTTAATGTAGGTTACAAGTACATTATAACTCTTTTTGGGACTGTTGTCCTATCTTTTTGTGCATTTTTTAGGGATGCTCATTTATAGTTACACAAAGGAAATAAAAACTTAAAGTCCACTCCGAACGATTTTTCCAAGCTTATTTTTAGGAATTTGTTTCTGTGTAAAATGAATATTTTCTACATATTCTAAAATGCTTTCCTCCCCAAAAAGCTGCCTCAATTTTTCTTTCAATTTGCTTTCTTTAACCGTATCATCTATCACCACCATAATATCGAGCCTTACCTTTTGTTGTTCTGTCCTGCTTATTGCCACACTTTCCTTTATTCCTTTTATTCGATTGATTTTTGATTCAAGTAATTCAGGGAGTAATTTATATCCGCTTTCAAATACAATTAAATTGGTTTTCCTGCCATAAATAAAAAGAAAACCGTCCTCATCCAAATATCCCAAATCACCTGTATGTAGCCAACCGTTTTCTAACACAAGATTGGTAGCTTCCGAATCTTTATAGTATCCTAGCATAACGTTTTTTCCACAAACCAAAACTTCTTCGTTTTCAATTCGAATTTGACAACAATCTAATGTCTTTCCGCAACTCCCAACCCTATAATCACGGTCTCTACTCAAAGTCACACATGGTGAGCATTCCGTTAAGCCATAAGCAGCGTATACTCTCATACCATATTTTTCAAATAGTGTGTTTACATTGTCATTCATACTCGCACCGGCACACATAACTTTTCTCAAATTTCCACCTGTTGCAAATTCAAAATTTCCCGTGCTCCTTAATACATCGAATATTGAATTTACAAGAGCTGGAGGCAAATTCAAATTGGTCGGTTGAAAATATCTTAGATTATGGAAAAAATCGAGTCGATTATCCGAAAAGCAAATTACTCCACCTGAATATAACGGTCCAAGCAAGTCAGCAATAATTCCAAATAAATGTGTATAGGGAAGTATATTTACATATTTGTCTCCTTTGGCGTACTTATAATTCCGCATTCCGCCAACCATATCGGATAGCAAGTTTTCTTGCGACAGCATAACCCCCTTAACCACTGATGTTGTACCGGAACTACAAGCAATTGTGCAAAGATCTTGATTATCTGTTTTATATTCTTCAAGCTGCACTTGCTCCTTTTCACAATAAAAATTACATATGTTCTCATCATTTATCATATGTAGCTCTTCTTGAATATTGAGTTTCTCCAGATTTTCACTATCTGCCAAAACAGCAACATTTCCGGAAATGATAACGGAAAAATACACTGCAGCAAATTTATAAGGCGAAGTTACACTTATTACATAGAAATAGTGAGCATTTTTAGGAAATGAAGGAAGCAACCCTAAAACTTCATGATAAAAGTCTCTATAGATCCAACAATTTTGTTTGCTGCAAAAAGCTATAGAGTCTCCAAATTGCACATTTATCTTTATAAGGAAATCCGAAAAAGTACTACAATCTTCAACGGAGTACAACGGATAACTAGCCATAATAATCACCCATAATATCTTTCTTCTCGTAGCCATATACGAATACATCCACATATTTTCCTGATTCAAACTTATATTCTTTCAAAATTGCTTCCCTGCAAAATCCGAGTTGTTTTATAGCATTTTGCTTCTTGATTTGGGATTCGGACAGGTAGATGAAAAGCTTGTTCACCGCATATTCGCAAAACATACCCTCTATAAATTCTTCTATAAGTTTATCTTCACTATCTTTTACTTGCAAATAATAATTAAAGCAGCTATGAGCATCATACAATCGAAAATCATAACTATATATAAAACCAATGGGATTTTTCTTATCTGATTCCTCGAAAATAAAGAAATCATGTATGTATGTTCTCAAGCTGTATTCTAATTCTTTTCTGAAATCCGAATCACAGTTTATAGCAGCTATCTGAGGCAAATTAAAATGATTTGAATTTTCAAAAAGGAAATAAATATCTTGCGGTTGATATTTCCGCATTCTAATATTCGTTTTCTCCATCTTTAAAATCTAACCTCCGGGTAGTAACACGACAAGCCCATTCCGCAATTGGTGATTCCTTGGCTTGGAAATATCATTTTTTTCAAATACTCTTTTTCTGTATTGCAGTCTTCAATCAATGCAAGATTTCTTTTTGTAACCTTGATATCGTCACAAACAGCCCAAGGTGCATCGGCTCTTCCAACAATCTTCAATGACTCTATCCCAATCTTTTTTAACCGATATAGTGCACACATCGCACATGCCCAGTGATGAAAATAGCCATGATACAGTTTACTGTTCACCTCAATATCATGTAAGTGCTCAAAATCATCAAATGAGGCTACCACTACTCTATGTGCGGAATTTAACCCGCCACATACAGACCCACATTCCGGACGATGTGTACCGAGACAAAATCCATCAGAAAATACACAACCATTCCGCATAAAAAAGGCTTCCAGCTGAACATCAGGTAAATGTGCATGAATGCTCTCAATTTCTTCTAACGATAAATCACGAGGCACAATCATTCGTTTTATACCGAGTTGGTAATAATAAGAAGCAATATCAGAATTGTATACTCCCATCATTGTACTTGCAATGACCGGTATTCCAAATTTTATAGTCTTTTCGGCAAGCACAACATCAGAGACAATTATTCCATCGACTAATCCGTTCAATGCCGGAAGATAATGTTCCTCAATATATACAATCTGCTCTTCACTGTAACAATTTGCATTTAGTGTAATAAAAGCAGACATTCCTGCTTTTTTAATTTCTTTCACGATTCTAATGAGTGCATCAAAGTCATACCGATTTGCTTTTGTTCCAAATCCAGACATACGATTTAAATCGGCATATTTTCCAAACCGCTCTATCCATTTGCCATCGTAAAATCCAAGATAAATTTCATCTGCACCGGCTTCTGCAAAATTTAGTATATCCTTTTCATCATTTAGAGGAACGAGGATTTTCATTGTCCACAGTCCTTTCTTTTATCAGCTGTACTGTCTCTTCAAATGGAAAATAAATTTTATGAATCGGTTGGTTACATTGAATCATTGGAGATTCTGCATGAAAATAGATGGTTCGCCCAATTCGATAAAACACTTGATCCGGTATTCTATGATTTACTTGCTCATAGATCTCAAATACCTGTAAACAATTACAGCTGCAAGATACATTAGGTCGAAATTTCTTCTGAAAAGGCTTCGGTATTGAAGCAAATTTGCAAATATTCCCTGTAGTCAAATAGCAAAAAGGTTCATGCAAGCTAATCCGAATATCATCTACTTCTTTTAGATCAATTTTTTGAGATATCGAATCAAGTTCAATTCCATTTATATGATACAAATCTCTATAGACCGAAATTGCATTTAAAAATGCCGGAGTTAGCTTGGATTGATAGTAATCCGTAATTCTAATATCTCTTGCGTCCTTAAAAAATAGCCTTCCAAAATTGATTGGAATACTGTAATTTTTAGAAATATATTCAGCCATGCCGAAGTCATTCACAGTAATCTCATCAATTGGAAGGCTTTGAATGAGGTCTTTGATTTTGCTTTTTGCATTCCATAAGTCTTTTTCGCTTACAATGGGAATTACAAGCACAATGCTACAATTATGCGCTAAACAAAAGAATTTCAATTGCTCTACAAAATTGATATTAAGAAAGTACTGACTACAAAAATAGGAACCTACATGTATCCGTTCAATCTCCCTATATTTTTGCACTACATCCTCAATGATTCCCTTACAGAACAGTTCTGCATTGAGTATCTCACATAAATTTAATGTTTTTATTGTTTATCACTCCTCGCAAAGTCGTGTAAAATCGTTTTCTATCCATCGAAAGTATATGTAAATCATGAAATTTGCCATTGTAGTATCGATACTTTTTCAAAACGCCTTCTTCCAGAAATCCAGCTTTTTGGTTACTAGTTAGACTTTCCCGATTGTACGCATAAATTGTTACATAAATCTTTTTCAAAGGATATTTCAAAAAAAGATAATCCATATATTGAATCGCACAGTATCCGCCTAACCCGGTGTTTCGATAAGGTTCATCAATATACACTACAATCTTACAGTTTCCATCCTGCAAAGAGAAATCATAATTGTGCACATAACCAACCGGTACATTACTTTCTTCATCTGCAATAACAAAGAAATCATGGAAATCATGTTCGATATGCTCCAGCAGCCAATCAGAAAAACCTTCCTCAGAATTCATTGTGATTTTTGTGGAAAACAAATGCTGATCTGCATTGATCATCATTTTATACAGATATGCAATATCTGCATGCAAATAGAATTTCCTCAATACAACTCCATTCATACGCTCGCCTTCCGATGTTCCAGCTCAGAATTTATCACATCAAGCATATCCTTCACCGTTTGTACCTTGCTTAGATTTGAGAAATTAAGCTCAATTCCGGTTTTTTCTTCAACTGACGCAAAAATAGCCATCAAATCATATGAGCAAAGGGAAAGTTCCTCTTTAATAAGACTTTGCTCTGTTATCTCACTTGCAACCATTTGCGTATATTCCTTCAATATAGGAATTAATTCATAAGCATTCATTATGTACATCACTTTCTTGCATCTTTACTTATATCCCAAGCGAAAATTCATATTTATGCGTTCTCAAAAAATAAAACAAGAAATCAATTGCTACTTTCCACTGCTGTAATCATCATGTGTATATGTGTTTGAGTATGGACAGTAGTATCCGTTCGAATCTCTTTTCGTATACTCACCTGTATAAGGATCGTATTTTCCATAGGAATCTTCACTTACGTACTTTCCGGTATAAGGGGTGTAATAGCCATTAGAATCCTTATGTGTATATTGCCCTGTATATGGATCATATTGACCGTATGCATCACTACTTACATATTTTCCTGTACTGGAATTGTAATAACCACTTGGTCCATTTCCACCACTGCTGTATCCCATATCATCACCTCCCAGTTTGTTGAGAACGCATAAATATAACTTTTCAACATCGTGCTTATCAGATCATGCTATTTAATTTTTTTGCATACTTCTGCATTTCAAGCACCTTGTCCATCTTATATGCAATACATCCGCCGCTGCATCTTAGAATTTTTCTCTGATAGCAATCGTTGCACTGTTCCGCATAGCTCAAATTGTATGCTAATGCATCCACGGTTTCCATGTAGAAATTTTGTAAATCCTTCAGCCCTTTAAAATTCGCTATCGACTGTTTTGTGTATTGCGATAAGCCGAAGCACCGTACAGCTGTTAAATCCTGCCGTATATCAACTACCGGCGAACACGTCACAATATTATTGACAATATTGCTATCCTTAAGATAGGGCTTCAATTCCGGATTGGAAAGATATTTTTGAAAAGGTTGTAATTCTTCTGCTGTAATCAAGCAATATGGGATTTTGTTGCAATCGAAATTAGGCACAATTCCATTCTCTAGTAAGGTCTTAAAAAACTGAAATATCAAGTTTTTCATGCTAAGAAAGTAAGTATGTGCATTACAATTCCGATTGTCATCCAAATTTGGAACCGTAATAGACATTCGGACTCTATGATAATCATATTTCAGTAACAAGTCGACAATATACTTGGTTTCCATATTTGCATCATATAAATTGATTCCCAATGTGACGTTGTTTTTGAACATTCTTGTTTCAACTAAATAGTCAATATTTGACAACATTCTTTGATACATTGATTTGCCCATATGATCGCAGGAATTGCAGTTTATCAGAAAATGCACCTTTGGATTACAGACGGTATCCCAATATTTATCTAAACAAACGCCGTTCGTATATACAATAATTCTTCTTACACGTTCATCCTGCACCAGCATTCTAACAAAATCTGAAAATCGAGAATGGAGTGTTGGTTCGCCACCGATTAAACCAATCGCATCGCAGCTACCATCCTGTAAAATAAAATCAACAGCTTTCTTGAAATTTTGTTCGCTGATTTCATTTTTATCGACATTGACAAATTCATTTGCAAAGCAATATGGACATCTCAAGTTGCAAACATCAGTAAGCATAATATTAGCCATAGCATTCTCCTGTTATAAAATGAGCATTTTAAACAAATTCTTGACAATTACATTTGATTATGTCCACTGGTGTGTCAGTAAACCTTGTCACCAGCTTACGTATTTCCTTACTTAACTATTTGCCACTGCCACCAGAGCCACTCGAGTAGCTACCCCCATAAGAGTAGTCAGATCTTGTATAACCAGTATCATTGTTATCCATTGCTTTTCATCTCCTATTCTTTCACATTAATTTGACCTTGTTTTTTGACCTTGTTTTCGCCCAAGGTCTTATTTTGCGAAAAGGTTCGACAAGGAAACAGCTTTTCCTACTTCCTTCCACATTCAACACTTTAATTGTATCAATTTCGACCAACGTTGTCAAGTGCTTTTTGGCAATTGGCAGAAGTTTTTCTAAATTTTCTAAATTTGTCGTTTTCATACAAATTGATCTATTGTTAACTGTGCATAATGACTATAAAGAGTGCGTTTCATTCTGGAATCCTGTGTAACTATTCAGTCCCCCCCGTAAAAGCATAGAAAATCCACAATGTTGAAAGCTC
>ENA-OURU01002588-OURU01002588.1-human-gut-metagenome-genome-assembly--contig:-NODE-2588-length-17314-cov-6.209919_pt1 | contig 17314 bp, 11 predicted proteins | sample MGYA00242137_ERZ509064 | MGnify/ENA primary metagenome ERZ509064 (study PRJEB26280, sample SAMEA2338777) | human gut metagenome | biome: human gut; feature: human-associated habitat; material: faeces...
GCGGACTTTTATTCGCGCTGCCTCTGCTTGACGGCGACAGTGTTCTCACCATAACGCCGCCTATAGAGAGCCGGTCATATATAGACATGACCATTTCCGCCCTCAAAATATTTGGAGTCGAAGCGTCGTGGAAAGACGAGAAGACCATTTATATAAAAGGAAATCAGGAGTATTCGGCGCAGGAGGCCTGGGTAGAGGGAGATTACTCCAACGCCGCTTTCTTTGAGGCTTTGAACGTGTTCGGCGGAGAGGTCAAAATCAATAACCTTCCGGAAAACAGTCTGCAGGGCGACAGAGTGTACGGCAAGATGTTTGAGCAGCTTAAAAAGGGTACGCCAGCACTGAACATTTCCGACTGTCCTGATTTGGCGCCGATCATGTTCGCCGTGGCGGCAGCCAAAAACGGCGGCGTGTTCTCCGGGACCAGAAGGCTCAGGATAAAGGAAAGCGACAGAGCTCAGGCCATGGCGTCGGAACTGGCCAAATTTGGAGTTTCATCATCAGTTTACGACGATGAAGTAGTAATTTATCCGGCAGATTTTAAAACTCCTGTATCAGAACTTTACGGACACAACGACCACAGGATAGTCATGTCGGAAGCCATCCTGCTGACGCTTACGGGAGGCGTAATAGACGGTGCGGAAGCGGTGACGAAGAGCTTTCCGGACTTCTTTGATAAATTGGCAGCTTTAGGAATTGAGGTGAAGAAGATTGAAGATTGATAAAGACACAAATATACTGATTATAGGACTGGGAATAATAGGCGGCAGCTACGCCAGGGGCTTTACTAAGGCGGGCTATGCCGTAAGCGCCATAGATACAGACGAAGAGACGATAAAATTCGCCCTTGAAAACAACATAATAGCCAAGGGAGCAACCCAGGTGGACAGAGGAATGATAGAGTCGGCAGACGTGATAATCTTCGCCCTTTATCCTCATATTTTCAGGGAATGGATAGAAAAAAACCAGTGGTATCTCAGGAGCGGTACCATAATCACAGACGTCACGGGCGTTAAGGGAAAGCTGGTAAGGGATATTCAGAATATGCTGCGGGACGACTGCGAATACATAGCGGCTCACCCGATGGCAGGATGTGAAAGGCTGGGAATCAAAAACAGCGACGAGAAGATATTTTACGATGCCAATTATATAGTCGTTCCTACGGAAAAGAATACGGAAAGCGCCAAAGAACTCTGCAGGCAGATAGGCGAAATACTCAATTTTGCCAAAATATCCGAGCTTTCACCTGAAGATCACGATGAAATGATAGGCTTTGTCTCTCAGCTGACCCACTGTATAGCCATGTCCCTGATGACATGCGACCATACCGAAAATCTTGAGGACTACACAGGAGACTCGTTCAGAGACCTGACGAGAATAGCCAGAATAGACGAAACCATGTGGAGCGAACTGTTTCTGTTAAACAAAGACGCTCTGCTGCATCAGATGAAGCTGTTTACCATGGAGATTTCACGGCTTGAGCGGATGCTCATGGAAGCGGACAAAGAGGGAATCAAAGATATGATGAGACGTTCTACAGCCAGAAGAAAGCTGTTTGACAAGGAGAAAGGGGAGTAAACTCATGAACATGGAATTTAAACGCAGGCTGCCTATACCTAAAGATATAAAGGAAATGTTTCCTATAAACGAAAAATATAAAGCCATGAGGGAAAAAAAGGTAGCTGAGATAGAAGACATTCTAGCAGGCAGGAAAGATAAGTTCATCCTTCTCATAGGGCCATGCTCGGCAGACAACGAGGACGCCGTTCTGGATTATTTGTCCAGACTGAGAAAAGTGCAGGACAAGGTAGAAGAAAAAATCTGCATCATACCGAGAGTCTATACCAACAAGCCACGCACCACGGGAATGGGTTACAAGGGCATGCTTCACCAGCCGGATCCGACGATGAACGAGGACATGCTCAGAGGCATCGTTACCATAAGGGAAACTTATATCAGAGCTATGGAGGAAACCGACTTTTTCTGCGCCGACGAGATGCTCTATCCTGAGCAGTACAGATACTTGAGCGACTTGCTGGTCTACATAGCCGTCGGAGCCAGGTCGGTTGAAAACCAGTCCCACAGACTCACAGCCAGCGGTCTCGACATACCAGTGGGGATGAAGAATCCGACCAGCGGCGACCTTTCCGTGATGATGAACTCCATCACCGCCGCGCAGGGCTCCCATACATTTATATATAGAAACTGGGAAGTAGTCAGCAGGGGAAATCCTTATGCCCATGCCATACTCAGAGGCCATACCAACAAGAGAGGCCAGTCCATACCTAACTATCATTACGAGGATCTCAAAATCGTATGCGATATGTACAATAAGGAGGGATTGGCCAATCCGGCGGTCATAGTGGACGTCAATCACGCCAATTCAGGCAAGAAATACATGGAGCAGATAAGGATTGCCAAAGAAGTGCTCCAGTCCAAGTCTCTTTCCGAGGATATAAATAAGATCGTGAAAGGTCTGATGATAGAAAGCTATATCGAAGACGGCAGCCAGCCTATAGACGGATGCGTCTACGGCCAGTCGATAACCGACCCGTGTCTTGGCTGGGAAAAGACAGAAAAGCTCATCTACAGCTTAGCCGACCAACTCTAAGCGCCCGTGGGGCGCAGCAAATTCCGACCTTTGATAATGTTGCGGATTTTCGTAGGATAGTGAAACGGTCGGGGTTTAGCGAAGGTGCTTTTTGTTTATAATAATACCCGTGGGGCGCGGCAAATTCCGACCTTGCGGCTGTGAGCCGCTACAAATTCCGCCCTTGCGGCTGTGAGCCGCCGCAAATTCGCCTTTTAAAAAGATGGATATAGGCTTTAGTTACGTTGACGGCGGACGGAAATGTAGACGGATTGTTCCGACCTTTGATAATGTTGCGGATTTTCGCAGGATAGCGGAACGGTCGGGATTGAACAATAATGCTTTTTAGACATTATAAATAAGCTGTAGCAAAATCGAATACAATATAATAAAGCTCACCGCCGTGATGTAAATTCATCACGGCGGTGTTTCTGCTATTCTTTGGGCACTATAATTACCATACCATCTTCATGCGAAATATAATCGCTATCGGTCGTATTATCATATTTAAAATTGACTCTCAGTGCATTTTTGCCACGATATCTGCAAAGAACCGGTTCGTCGATCTGCGTAACGGTATATATATCGTTATTATCTACCTGTTTGATTTTTTCTTTTGCCGCTTCTAAAGAACGGTCAACGTCAAAGGCGTTTACGCTGTCGTCGTTGAACTCACCGATATATACTTGTGTAACGCCTTGTAGGTTACCTTCTATATCTGTCAAAATATATAGCATTTCATCGGTTTTTACCTCTCCGCTGTATCTGATATACCTGTATTCGTATCTTATCTCGTCAATAGATTTATCGCTTTCGTAGTTATGAGTTCCCAGTACAATCTTTTCTTCTCCATCAAAACGATACTGACTGATATCTATAAGGCTTTCAGCTGTTTTTTTCACCTTTTCCGTGCGCTTTTCAGTACCTGCATCGGATAATGTTTCAATATCTTCACCAAGCATAACTGCATAAGCAAATTTCCCGCCGTCTGATGAAAGCGCAAACTTCCATACATCGGAATTGATATCAGTCACCGAATAGCCGTAAAGATAATAGTCATATACCCCGTTTGCGTGTTTATCATCATCATACTTTACATTATAGATTTTCCCAAGGAAATCAATTTTCTGAACAGAATCGGGATCGAACCCGGAATTAAGGCTATCGTCTATCAACTGTTCGGGCTTATTAATATCCGCAATGTCGGTTGGCAGATACTTGCCGTACAGAACAACATCATATTTGTCCTCAAATTCATATTGACTTTCTGTACTGTCGGAACTTAACTCGTTGTTCTGAGAGCAAGACGTAATAAGCATAACCAAAGATAAAGTGAGAGTTAAAGGAAACAGTGCTGTGATTTTTTTCATAATAGGTTCCTCCTTTTTCCTGCAAATTGAGTGCAACACACCGGCACTTCGTCACTCTGACACATAAGATCACGCATTTCAATACTTGCCGAAATTATCTACCTTTTAGTGTTATTCCGTGATTGTTGAGCACATTTTTTTGTTTAAATTTCAAAAGCGTTCTACAAGTACCCCAGTCACTCCAGCCTACTCTTGACACACCTGATAATCCGGCAGATTTTTCTTTATCTCCTTGTCGACAGAGTTTCCTTAATCTGATAATAACATACCTAAGCTCATATTTTCAATTCCTAAAATACAAATTTGTATATTTTTCACACAAATACCTTGAACCTTTGTGCATTGTTACCGAATACACAAAAATCCCCCGGTCATAAAAACCGGGGGAAATGTGAAAGCCATAATCGGCTTATTACTTCATCTTCTCGATAGAAAGCATTATCTTTTCCATCTTTTCCTGTGCCTTTGCAAGCTTTACACGCTCGTTTTCAATCTGCTGTGCGGGTGCTTTTGACAGGAAGCCCTGATTGCTGAGCTTGCCCGAAAGGAAGTCGATGTCCTTCTGAGCCGCCTTGCGTTCCTTTTCAAGTCTTGCAAGCTCCTTTTCCTTGTCAACAAGCTCGCCCATAGGCATAAATATTCTTGCGTTTGCGGTAACGATTGTTACCATATCGTCGCTTGTTTCTGCCTTTTCGGATACTGTCAGCTCGCCTGCGCCTGCCAGACGCTCGAAGAATGCCTTTGCGCCCTCGAACAGTGCCGTTTCGGAGGTTTCAATGTACATTGTTACCTTCTTTGACGGCGGTACGTTAAGCTCGTTACGCTGTACACGGATAGCACGGATAGCGTCAACGACCTTTGTGAAGTCTGTCTGTTCAGCCGCAAAGTGAAGCTTTTCATCATATACCGGCCAAGCCGAAATCATTATGCTTTCGGGATTGTTGTCTTTATCGGCAACTATGGGCATTGACTGCCATATTTCCTCTGTGATGAACGGCATAAAGGGGTGTAACAGCTTTAAGATGCCCTGCATAACGTAAACGAGTACGTTCTGAGCGGCACGGGCTGTTTCTCCGCCCTCTGCGATACGGGGCTTCGTAAGCTCGATGTACCAGTCGCAGTAAACATCCCAGATAAAGTCGAACAGATTCTGTACCGCAACACCAAGCTCGTAGCTGTCGAGATTTGACGTAACGTTCTTTATAAGGTCGTTGTACAGCGATAATATCCACTTATCCTCGATGGGAAGATTTTCGGGGAGAACTGCGCCCTGCATATCCTCGGGAAGATTCATAAGGATATATCTTGAAGCATTCCACAGCTTGTTTGCAAAGTTACGGGAATTTGTAACCTTTGTTTCTGTCCAGCGCATATCGTTACCGGGTGCGTTACCTGTAACAAGAGTAAGACGCAGTGCGTCTGCACCGTACTTGTCGATGACCTCAAGCGGATCTACGCCGTTGCCGAGCGACTTGCTCATCTTTCTGCCCAGCTCGTCACGGACAAGACCGTGTATAAGTACATCCTTGAACGGCTTCTGACCTGTATGCTCAAGTCCGCTGAATATCATTCTTGCAACCCAGAACGGAATTATATCATAGCCAGTAACAAGCGTATTTGTAGGATAGAAATACTCAAGATCTGCTGTCTTTTCAGGCCAGCCGAGCGTTGAGAACGGCCATAATGCAGATGAGAACCAAGTGTCGAGAGTGTCCTCGTCCTGCTTCATCGGTGCGCCGCACTTGGGGCAGGTGTCTATACCGTCAAGAGTAATCTCTGTGTGTCCGCATTCTTTATTCTGGCAGTAGTAAGCAGGTATTCTGTGACCCCACCAGAGCTGACGTGAAATGCACCAGTCACGGATATTTTCCATCCAGTAAAGATAGCCGTTTTCAAATCTCTGAGGGATATATCTCAGCTCGCCGCTCTTTACTACGTCTATAGCGGGCTGTGCAAGCTGTTTCATAGATACGAACCACTGATAGCTTGCTCTCGGTTCAACGGTAGTGCCGCAACGCTGACAGCAGCCTACATTGTGCTTGTGAGGCTCGACCTTTACAAGTAAGCCCTGTGCCTCAAGGTCGGCTACCATAGCCTTTCTTGCTTCATATCTGTCCATACCTGCGTACTTGCCGCCGATACCGTCCATAATAGTAGCGTCGTCGTTCATCATATGAATGATAGGTAAGTTGTGGCGCTTGCCTACCTCAAAGTCGTTAGGGTCGTGTGCAGGTGTGATCTTAACTACGCCTGTACCGAATTCCATATCAACATATTCATCGGCAATAACGGGAATCTCTCTGTCGGTAAGAGGGAGCTTTACTGTTTTGCCTACTATGCTCTTGTATCTTTCGTCATCGGGGTTAACGGCTATAGCGCTGTCACCGAGCAGTGTTTCGGGACGTGTTGTAGCTATCTCTACACTGCCGCTTCCGTCTGAAAGGGGATAATTGATATGCCAGAAGAAGCCGTCCTGTTCTTCATATTCGCATTCAATATCGGAAATTGATGTCTTACAGTTCGGACACCAGTTGATGATTCTTTCGCCGTGATAGATAAGGCCCTTGTTGTAAAGGTCGATGAATACCTTCTGTACAGCCTTTGAACAGCCCTCGTCAAGAGTGAAGCGTTCTCTGTCCCAGTCGCAAGACGAGCCGAGCTTCTTTAACTGCTGAACGATACGTCCGCCGTAAACCTTTTTCCATTCCCATGCACGCTCGAGGAAGCCTTCTCTGCCTACATCGTCCTTAGTAAGACCTTCTTCCTTCATAGCGTTTACTATCTTTGCCTCTGTAGCGATAGAAGCGTGGTCTGTGCCGGGCAGCCACAGTGCGCTGTAGCCCTGCATTCTCTTATAGCGGATAAGAATATCCTGCAATGTGTTGTCAAGAGCGTGTCCCATATGAAGCTGTCCGGTTATGTTCGGAGGGGGGATAACTATCGTATAGGGCTTCTTCTTGGGGTCTATTTCTGCGTGGAAGTACTTCTTTTCCTCCCATTCGTGATAAAGCCTGTCCTCAAAATCCTTAGGAGAATAGGTCTTTGCGAGTTCTTTCTTCATTTTATTTTTATCCTTTCTTTGATTACCAAATTATTTTCACGCCTCTACCCTTGCAAAAAGCTGTTCATCGGGGTCTACAAGCACTGTGTAATTGTTTGTGAATATCACCATACCCGGCTTTGCGCCGTTGGGCTTCTTCACAAATCTTATCCGTGTGTAGTCAACAGGCACCTTTGTGCTGTTCTGCGCCTTTGAGCAGTATGCCGCAAGGCTTGCCGCCTGCAGAATGGCATTGTCCGATATTTCGCCGTTCTTCGCCTTTATTATGACGTGCGAGCCTGCTATGTTCTTCGTATGAAGCCACATATCGTCCGGCTCGGCGGTTTTTACGGTCAGCTTGTCATTCTGTATGTTGTTCCTGCCTATATACACATCGTAACCGTCATCGGTCACAAAGTGCATAGGAGGTTTCGGTTTTACCTGTGTCTTTTTATTGACGGTATTCGTGTGGATATAGCCGTTTGCCGCTAATTCCTGCTTTATCTCGCTTATCTCCGCATTGGAGGTGGCACGGGATGCGGCATCGAATACGCTGTCGATATATATAAGCTCGTTTTCACCGTCCGCTATCAGCTTTGTAAGCATTTTTTCGGCTTTTTCGAGCTTCTTGTATTCCGCATAGTATTTCTGGGCGTTCTGCGAGGGTGTGAGCCTTACGTCAAGCGGAACGGTCACGGTTTCGCCCGTGCTGTAATCCTCGGCGGTAAGCTCGGTCATACCTTTTTCCATACGGTATATGTTCGCACTTACAACATCGCCACGGACTCGGAATACCTCCCTTTCTCCGCACTGTGCAAGCTCGCCCTTCTGAAGCTCCAGCTTTCTTGCTATTCGCTCATAGGTATTCATCAGCATTTTCAGCAAATCCCTTGAACGCTGTTTCATACGTTCGTTTTCCGCTTTACTGCCGTAGAATATATCCAGAAGTGCGTTTGCGCCGTCTGCGTGGGATACAAGCATCTGCGTGCCGTATTGCTCTATCGGCATAAAGCAGAAATCCTTATATGTGCCGTTCAGGTCACGCAGAATCGTAAAACCGTTTTTATCTGTCACATATTCTCTTGCACGTTTTATAAAAAACAGCAGGCGGTCATAGTTATCATCCGTCATATCGTCAACCGCAAAATCGGTATCCCTGCACGAATAATAAGCGCACTCCCTCGCAAATACGGGGGATATGCCCTCAAGACAGGCGGTCAGGTGCTTTGACAGCCGTTTTCCCTCGCCCTGTTTTACAGCGTTTATAAACTCGCTGTCCGAACAAATAAGGAAGTTTACACGGGTCAGATCTCTCGGCGGTGTTTCGTATACGATATTCGGAAGTATACGTCTTACCGAGGAAACATCGTCCGTGATACGCTTTATGCTGTCGGTAACACGGTACACGCCGTCCTTTTTTGCCATAAGTATTATATTGCTGTGCCTGCCCATTATTTCGGCGGTAAGGCGGTTTACTACCATATCGCCTATTTCGTTCATGCACTCAAAATCAAAGTTTATTATACGCTCAAGTCCGTCCTGCGTTATATCGAGCAGTTTTCCTCCGCTGAGGTGCTTTCTGAGAAGCATACAGAACATAGGAGGGGCGGACGGATTTTCCGCCGCACGCTCTGTCATGCACACCCGTGCCGACATTGAATTTGAGCTTATCAGTATCTTATTATGCTTTCCTGCACTGCGTATCGAAATAATTATCTCCTCACGGGAGGGCTGATAAATCTTGTCTATTCTTCCGCCGACAAGCCCTGCCGACAACATTTCGGATACCACGCAGTGAAGAAAAGTGCCGTCAAGTGACATCGGCAGTCCTTTCCGTCACACGTTAAATTATATATGAGCAGGGGTCTTTACTGCTCTGTGCGACAAATATCTGTGTATTGTGGAATTTGCGGCTAAGAACACCGCAAAGATAATTGCAAAGTATATTTTCCGTGTGGAAATGACCTGCGTCAATAAGGCAGAAATCCCTGTTGACAGCGTCTATCCATACATCGTGCTTTATATCGCCAGTTATAAGAGCGTCACAGCCTGCGGCAGCGGCAAGCGGCAAGGTGCTTCCGCCTGCGCCGGAACAAACAGCTACACGCTTTATCGGTCTGTCGGTTTCGGTATAGCGTACCACCGTGCAGTCAAACGCTTTCTTACAACACTCAGCAAGAGCCTTGGCGTGAGTGGCTATAGGCAGTTCGCATATTTTACCGTAGCCTGTTCCGTCGGGCATAACGGGTTCAAGTATCTTGTCGGAGCGCTCAAATTCGAGCAGATCGAGCATAATATCGGTAACGCCGTTTTTGGTCATATCCGCATTGGTATGAACGCATACAGCGTTCAGCTTATTCTTTATAAGCTCGTAAACCGGCATACCCTCCGTAACGCTTTTCAGCGGATCGAAAATAACAGGGTGATGCGATATTATAAGATTGGCTTTGTTCGCCACTGCCTCTTTTATCACAGCGTTGGTTATGTCAAGGCAAAGGCATATACCCTTAACCGGGGCATTCATATCACCGACAAGAAATCCGCTGTTGTCAAACTTATCCTGCACCGAAAACGGTGCGTATTCATTCAGAAACTCGTAGATAGCGCTTACTTTCATAACCTTCACCCCAAAAAATCATAATGTTGATATTATATTTTCTATTTCCTGTGCGGTATTGCACAGCTTCTCGCTTTTTGCCGTATCGGACGATGAGCAGCATTCTCCTGCATGTCTTAGCTTACGGCACACCACGCTAAGATACTCCTTGTCCGTTACCTTTCCGGAATATGCAAAAGCGTCGGTTATCTCACGGCTCTCGCCGTCATAGTACACCGACATAATAACGTAATTTCTGTCGTTTTCCCTTGCGGTAAGCTCTTTTTCTATATAAAAGCCGTTTTTGTACAGTTCTTTTCTTAATATCTCAGCCTTTGTCATAGGCTGGAGGATAAAATGTGTATCACGGCTTAAGAAACGGCAACCGAGAACAATTCTTGCTATAAGCTCGCCGCCCATACCTGCGATTATCACATCGTCGGCATAATCTATTTTTTCAAGTCCGTCCGACAGCACAAGACGCACCGCATCTTCTTTTCCTATGTAGTGCATTACCGTCTGCTTTGCCGAAAGCAATGGTCCTTCGTTTATATCCGCCGCCGTGAGCTTTCTTTCGCCGTCAAGATAGAGCCTGCAAGGGAGCAGGGCGTGATCCGTACCGACATCGCAGATCTCTCCGCCTTTACGCACCATTCCTGCCGCCGCCGCAAGTCTTGGCGAGAGTATCGGCTCGTGCATCAGTTGCCGACAGCCTCGTTCAGCTTCTTAACCAGCTCGTCCGCATCAACACCGTGAACATCGCACGCCTGTGCAACAGTTTCACCTCTTGACGCAGGGCAGCCTAAGCAGTGCATACCCATTTCAAGAAAGAAGGGGGCTGTTACCTCTCCGTATGCGTCTAAAATATCGCCGATTATTGAATCCTTTGTGATAGTCATGTTTTTTACATTCCTTCCGATAGAAATTTCAGTATATAAATATACATTATTTATTATACACCAATCCGAGTGAAATTACAATAGCGGAAATGAGAATTTGCGATGTGGGGGGGATTTAATCGGCTTGTTAAAAATCTTATTTGTGAGGCTTTTGTGGGAAGGCTGTATTCGATGCGACGATCCCTCAGTCTTGCGACATAAAGGTTTGAGTGAATATTTAAGATACTTAAAACGCAAAGTATGGCAATTTATGATAAGAAATAGCCTTGTCGCAATCCAGCTCCCTTTGGCAAGGGAGCCAAGAGGCTTGGTGCAGGACGAACGGTTTGTGATAATTTATAACTATTGTGAAATGATAAGGTTCAGTGCAAAATTGCAATATGATTAAAATGTTTAAACGCAACAACGGCAGATACGCTTTCGCATATCTGCCGTAATTCGCTTATAAAATTTATGATACCGTTAATTCCCGCCGTTTCGCTACGTTCAGCATAACAATATTATTGCCAAAGGCGGAATTACCGGTGGCGTTGCCACCTTAGACGGTGGGTTTCTGGCGTACCTTTATGTGTACTTCACGCAGCTGCTGTTCGGTTACCTCTGTGGGTGCGCCGAGCAGGAGATCCTGTGCGTTAGAGTTCATCGGGAATGCGATAACCTCTCTTATGCTCTCGTCGCCTGTGAGGAGCATTATCATACGGTCAACACCGGGCGCCATACCTGCGTGGGGCGGAGCGCCATACTGGAACGCATTGTAAAGAGCGCCGAACTTCTCGGCAACGTCCTGCTCTGTGTAGCCGGCAATCTCGAAAGCCTTTATCATTATCTCAAGGTCGTGGTTTCTTACAGCGCCGCTTGAAAGCTCAACACCGTTGCAGACAATATCGTACTGGTATGCAAGTATGTCAAGCGGATTCTTTGTCTTAAGTGCTTCAAGACCGCCCTGCGGCATTGAGAAGGGGTTATGCGTGAATATAGTCTTGCCTGTTTCCTCGTCCTCCTCGTACATCGGGAAGTCAACGATAAAGCACATCTCGTATCTGTCATAGTCAATCATATCCATACGCTTTGCAACTTCTGTACGGATCTGACCTGCAAACTTGGGCGCCATCTTCTTGTTGTCGGCTATGAAGTAAAGAACATCGCCCACTTCAAGAGCACATCTGTTCTTAAGCTCTTCTCTCTGCTCGTCATTCAGGAACTTGTCGATAGGACCGAGATACTTGAAGCTCTCGTCTACCTTGACATATCCGAGACCCTTCATGCCGATTTCCTTAGCGAATGCTTCCATCTTCTCAAAGAAGCCCTTTGACTGACTTGCCATACCTGGAACTCTGATACCTCTTACGCACTTGTTTGCGAAAGGCTTGAAGTCGCTGTCAACGAATAAGTCAGACAGCTCTGTTATAATAAGAGGGTTACGCAGGTCGGGCTTGTCTGTGCCGTACTTCAGCATTGACTCGGCGTAGGGGATACGCTTGAAGGGTGCGGGAGATACGGGCTTACCGCCGAACTTTTCAAATACAGCGGATAAAACTTCTTCTGCGTTTGCAAAAACGTCTTCCTGTGTTGCAAATGCCATTTCAAAGTCAAGCTGATAGAATTCGCCGGGTGAACGGTCCGCTCTTGCATCTTCGTCACGGAAACAGGGTGCTATCTGGAAATACTTATCAAATCCAGATACCATAAGCAGCTGCTTGAATATCTGCGGTGCCTGCGGCAGAGCGTAGAACTTTCCGTGGTGCTTACGGCTGGGGATAAGGTAATCTCTTGCTCCCTCGGGTGAGCTTGTTGAAAGGATGGGGGTCTGTATTTCAAGGAATCCCATCTCGGTCATCTTACTGCGTAAGAATGAGATGACCTGTGAACGCAGTACGATGTTGTTGTGCATTCTCTTGTTACGCAAATCGAGATAACGGTACTTTAAGCGTATATCTTCCTTTGTTTCTGTCGAGGCGGGAACTTCAAACGGGAGCTGTTCAACAGTTACCTTGCCCAGTACCTCAAGACTTTCGGCTACTATCTCGATAGTACCTGTGGAAATCTTATCGTTGTAAGTACCCTCTGCTCTCTTTATTACCGTACCGCCTATTGTAACGGCACACTCCTTGTTTACGCCCTCAAGAAGACCCTCGTTCTTCTGGAATGTAATCTGCACATAGCCGTAATGGTCACGCAGATCTATAAACTTGATTCCTCCGTGGTCACGGATGTTCTCTACCCAGCCTGCAACACGGACGGTCTTGCCGATGTCGTTTTCACTCAGCATTTCACAGGTGTGAGTGCGGTACTTGTTCTCTAAAAACATTTCTTTCTTGCCTTTCTTTCTTTATAATCAGCCCTTGAGCTTTTCTTCAAGCATTGCCTTTATACTTGCGGGTGAAGCCGCTCCCTTGAGTGCCTTGTTGCACTGTCCCATAAGGAAGCCGAACACCTTTGTTTCACCGCTTCTGTACTGCTCGACAGCCTTAGGATTAGCCTCCATTATGCCGTTTATCGTCTTTTCAAGCAGTGCGTTGTCTTCCTTTATCCACAGCTGCTGTTCTTCAGCGATAGTTTCGGGCTTCTTGCCTGTTTCAAGCATTTCACGAAGGATAATCTTACGGTTATCCTTTGATATTTTGCCGTTTTCGGCAAGCTCTATCAGCTTTGCTAAATCCTCTGCGGTAAATTTCATATTATCAAGATCAAGCTCACCGAGATTTATTCTTCTCATAAGCTCAACCACTATGAACGTGCCTATAGGCTTGGGGTTATTATATGCCTTCAGCGCATTTTCAAACAGGTCGCTGACACGCTTTGAATCTGTCAGTACCTTTGCGTCAGCCGCAGAAATGCCGTATTCGCCTGTGTAACGTGCCACTCTCTGCTCGGGCATTTCGGGTATGTCAGCCTTGATAGCCGCAAGCTCTTCTTCCGTGAAGATTATCGGCGGTATATCGGGGTCGGGGAAATAACGGTAATCGTGAGCGTCCTCCTTGGAACGAAGCGAGCTTGTTTCGCCCGTAGCGTCATTGAAGTGAAGCGTTTCCTGTACTACTCTTTCACCGTTCTCGATAAGCTCTGTCTGGCGGTATATCTCGTATTCGATGGCTCTTTGTATAGCCTTTGTGGAGTTAAGGTTCTTTACCTCTGTTCTTGTTCCGAGCTTGTCTGAATCCTTTTCGGCAAGTGAAATATTAACATCGCATCTCATTGAACCCTGTTCGAGCTTACCGTCGCATACGCCTGCGTACTGGAGCATAAGTCTTATCTTCTCAAAGAACGCTATGACCTCGGCGGCTGAATGGAAATCAGGCTCGGTAACTATCTCGATAAGCGGAATTCCGCAACGGTTATAGTCTGCAAGGCTGACACGCTCGATGTCGTCGTGAACCAGCTTTCCTGCGTCCTCTTCAAGATGTATACGGTTTATTCTCATCGTCTTCTGCTCGCCGTCAACCGTTACGTCAACGTGACCGCCCAGACACACGGGGCGGGGCATCTGCGAAATCTGATATGCTTTTGGCAGGTCGGGGTAGAAATAATTCTTTCTGTCCCACTTTGTAAAGCGTGATATTTCGCAGTTCATGATGTAGCCTGCTTTTATAATGTACTCAACAGCCTTTGAGTTAAGCACGGGGAGCGTTCCGGGAAGTCCGGAGCAGACAGGACAGCATCTGGAGTTAGGCTCGCCGCCGAACTCAGCCGAGCAGGTGCAGAACACCTTTGAGTTTGTGAGAAGCTCTGCGTGTATTTCAAGTCCTATGGTAGGATATAATTTCATATTGTTACCGTCCCTTCTTAAACCTCGCTGTAACGTCTTTCAAACGTCTTTTCAAAAGCGTCTGCCGTCTGTATCAGCGTAGCCTCGTCCCACTTTCTGCCGACAAGCGACATTCCTATGGGCATACCATCTGCGTTATATCCGCAGGGTACGGAGATTGCCGGGAGCGATGCGATGTTTACCGTTACGGTGCATATATCTGCAAGATACATCTTTACAGGGTCGGTTTCCTGCTCACCTATCTTATATGCTACTGTAGGAGCGGTAGGGGTCAGAATAACGTCCGCATTCTCGAATATCTCGTTATATTCCTTTATAATCTGCTGTTTTAATGCCAGCGCCTTTAAATAGTATGCGTCATAGTAACCGCTTGAAAGAGCATAGTTACCGAGAAGTATACGGCGCTTTACCTCATCACCGAAGCCTCTTGTACGGCTGTCACGAATCATTTCGTCAAAGGTTCTGCCTTCGCCTCGAAGCCCATATTTGATGCCGTCGAAACGTGAAAGGTTGGATGCCGCCTCGGCACTTGCCACAAGGTAGTAAGCCGATACTGCGTACTTAAGGCTCTTCATCGAGCAGTCAACGAGCGTTGCACCCATTTCTTCGTATTTCTTAGCCGCCGCAAGAACCGCATTCTTTACTTCATCGTCTGTGCTGTCTGCGAAGAATTCTTTGGGGAGTGCTATCTTCATTCCCTTTATATCCTTGCCGACCTTGGCGTTGAAGTCCTCGGCGGGCTTGTTTGCGCTTGTTGCGTCACGGCTGTCCTTGCCGCAGATAACGTTCAGTATAGTACCGCAGTCAACCGCACTGTTTGCGATAGGGCCTATCTGGTCAAGCGAGCTTGCGAATGCCACCAGACCGTAGCGTGATGCTCTGCCGTAGGTTGGCTTAAGGCCAGTAACGCCGCAGAATGAAGCAGGCTGTCTTATAGAGCCGCCTGTGTCGCTTCCGAGTGCCGCAGGTGCAAGTCCTGCAGATACTACAGCCGCAGAGCCGCCGCTTGAACCGCCGGGTACACGGGATAAGTCGAAGGGGTTTCTTGTCTTTGCAAATGCGCTTGTCTGTGTAGAGCCGCCCATTGCAAATTCGTCCATACTTGTTTTTCCGAGAAGCACATAATTCTCGGCCTTCAGCTTTTCTATTACGTTTGCATCATAAGGCGGAACAAAGTTTTCGAGCATCTTTGACGCACAGGTCGTTCTTATTCCGTCCGTGCAGATGTTATCCTTTATTGCAAGAGGTATACCGGTGAGTGCCTTTGCCTCGCCCTTGTCTATAATCTCCTGCGCCTTTTCCGCATTTTTCAGTGCCTCGTCTTCGGTCACTGTGATATATCCGAGTACATCGGAATCTTTAGCCTTTATGCTGTCTGAATATTCCTTGCAAAGCTCTGCGGCGCTTATCTGCTTTGTATCGAGCATTTCACGCAGAGAGCCGAGCGTCTGTTTTTTAAGCTCCATTTATTCTCTTATCCTTTCGGCTCGTTTATCAGTCTACCATCTTCGGAACTACATAGCAGTTTCCGCTGGGCTGTGTGTTGCTGAGCAGCTTCTCTGTGGGGAATGAGGGCTTTGCAACGTCTTTTCTTACCTCGTCATAGCTTATGCTGTTATTATCCTTGGTATCATCATAAACTACGTCAAATTCCTTTACGGTGTCCATAAGCTCGATTATTGCGCTCATTTCGCCCATTACCTTTTCTTTACCCTCATCGGTATAATTGAGCTTGCTCAGATTACACAGATGGTCAATGGTCTTTATATCCATTATGCCGTCATTCCTTTCCTGCGGGGCTTTTTCTGCCGTTTGTGGCAGAACCTACTGACCCATTATAGTTATACTTTAACTATTATACAACATTGCGAGTCTATTTGCAAGCGTTGGAGGGTAAAAAACTGTGTTAAAGTGAGATTTAGCGTTTATCTGTAGTAAATTAGCTGCCGATAGTTCTTTTTGCCGGATAGCACTTCTCGGGTTCGCTATTCGAATCAACGCACTTGTCAATGTGAAAGAGGGAAAGAACAAGAACCAAAGCGATTAGGGAAAACAACTTCTAAGCAACTACAATCCCCACTGTAGTTGGCTCGGCTTGACCGAGCAACAGAAGTTCACCTTTGGCGAGGCAAGTTTAGTGCGGAGCGAGGGTGTGTTGTCCTTTTGCAATGGTTGTGAAGGCAGCAATATTCGGTGCAACGGGAGGCAATCCCTCCGTCTTGACGGCAGAAAAGTTTGCAGCATAAAAAGGGTGGACATATCGCAAGCAGAAAGCAATAAAATCAAGGCTTGTGCCTTGCCGTCAATCCACCTCCCTTTGACAAGGGACGGGCATGGATGCCCGAAATTGAACGCCCAAAGTTTCGCAAGGATGCGAAACCAACAGAGCGTTCATATGGCAAGTGTGATGGTGCTTTTCGAGGGATAGTGCGTTTTTTAAAAGAGTCAATGTCAGTGCAGTTGCACTGATAAGGTCACGAAAATATTAATGTCTTGTCGGTACGGAAACAGTTTTAAGCGATGTTGGCAATATATTTCGCTGTACAGCTTTAATAACAATGGTTTTTTCGGCAGGCACACAAGAACTCCCCCGACTTATCATCGGGGGAGTTCCTGCTTATTGATCGAGGGGATGTATATAAACTTTCGTTGTACTTAGCCGGAGCGGTATCGCATCTGCGGTAACTGCGCTCCTATAATAGTACCGCCTGAGCGGTTATCAAGGCACTCGCCTTATCGCCGTCGGAAATCCTTTTCCTTCGACTATGGCTAAATTATAACGCCTGTTTGTTAATTGAATAATAACTGAGGGTGAAAAAATTATGAAAAGGTGTGAAAAGCAGTATTATTCTCCTGAATACCCGTTTACGCAGGACAGTAACCATACTGCGTTTTAAATTGCTTGATACGATTACCGTATGTTTTGAGAAAGGTGTATTATATTTCGGGATGGGCAAGCCCCTCACCCAGATTGTAGAAAAAGTCTGTTTTTGAAATCAACTTCTGATTTATTATCCCTATCCCCTTTAGGACACTCTGATGGCTTTGCCTCG
>ENA-OURU01002597-OURU01002597.1-human-gut-metagenome-genome-assembly--contig:-NODE-2597-length-17243-cov-3.495229_pt1 | contig 17243 bp, 15 predicted proteins | sample MGYA00242137_ERZ509064 | MGnify/ENA primary metagenome ERZ509064 (study PRJEB26280, sample SAMEA2338777) | human gut metagenome | biome: human gut; feature: human-associated habitat; material: faeces...
CCGTTGTAGCCACGCTGAATGCCGATCATACGGAAACCCTTGTGCAGGCCGGTACGAACCACGGCGCGAACCGCGGCGTTCATGCCAGGAGCATCACCGCCACTGGTCAGAACGCCAATCGTCTTGATTTGCTTTTCCATAGAGAGATTCCCTCCAATTTGTTTCTTTCACGCATCATGCCGAACGACGTCTCCCATTCTGTTGGACGCCGCCCAATGCTTCCTCTTACGATTGCTTGCCTCGTTTATTATATCACAAACCCGGCTTTTTGAAAACTCTTAGCACATCCCGTTTTGTGTATAAAGCGTGCACGGAGCTGTCATTTTGTTGCAACATTGCATGCTCCCACCACCCGCTTGAGCTCCTGGAAGAAGAGTGGATGGCCGGAGGTGTACAGGCGGCGGGGAGCGGCCAGCTTCTGCTTGGTATCCTCCAGATAGAAGATGACCGGCATGTCGCCATCAAAGATCTCCAGCAGGTTGATGACCTTGGCGTACTCCGGGCAGGTGCGGGAGGGCAGGCGGATGTAAAGCCGCTGCGTGGCGTCCCGCATGAGGTTTGGTTTATTGGCCTGCGGGTGTTTGGGGTCATAGCCTTCAATGGGCAGGATGCTCTCCGCCATCAGCTTGGCAGGCTCATCTTCCCGCACCGAGAGGCGGCCCTCGATGACGACGACCGCGTTTTCTTTGATGGAGTCCCGGAACGCATCCAGCACCCGCGGGAAAACGATGACTTCCATGGTACCCGTCAGGTCTTCCACGCTGGTAAACGCCATCATGGTATTGGATTTTGTTGTCATCATCCGGTTTTTGACAATGGTGCAGACGATGCGCACATGGGAGTTATCCAGTACATGGGCATCCTCCCCGGTCAGCGCTTTGATGGCGTGGGAGGCGAACCGCGCCGACTGTTCCCGGTAAGCGTCCAGCGGGTGGCCGGACAGGTACAGGCCGCTGACTTCTTTTTCCTGCTGAAGCAGCTCTGTATGGCTGTACTCCGGGAATGCTTTGATCTCATAGCTGTCGGCATTTTCGCTTCCAGCGGCGTTCAGACCGCTCATAACCGAGAACAGGTCCAGCTGGCCGTCCAAATTGCGCTTGTTGTCACTTTCCACGCTCTTGATAATGCCGTCTACGGCTTCCACCAGACTGTGGCGGTTGACGCCCATGCGGTCGAACGCACCCGCTTTGATGAGGCTCTCCACCGCCCGGCGGTTCAGCTCATTGCCATACATCCGCTTGCAGAAATCGTACAGGCTGGTATAGGGTTTTCCCTGCCGTTTCTCCACAACCTGCTCAATGAGGTTTCGGCCGACATTTTTCACGGCATTCAAGCCAAAGCGAATCTGCCCGTTGGCATCGGCTGTAAAACCGCCGCCCGAGACATTGACATCCGGCGGCAGCACTTTGATGCCCAGCCGGGCGCACTCGCCAGAGTACTCGATAACCTTATCGGTATTGTCCAGCACACTGGTGAGCAAAGCGGCCATAAACTCGCTGGGATAATGGCACTTGAGATACGCGGTCTGGAATGCCACATAGGCATAGCAGGCCGCATGGCTCTTGTTGAATGCGTAGGACGCAAAGCTGGACATCTCATCATAAATTTCGTTGGCCACTTTTTCGGAGATGCCGTTTGCCACGCAGCCGGGGCACTGGTTGCCGGGGTCGGTGCAGCCATGGACGAAATGCTCCCGTTCGGCCTCCATCACGGCGTGCTTCTTTTTACTCATGGCACGGCGGACATTATCTGCCTGGCCGAATGAGAAACCAGCCAGCTCCCGGAAAATCTGCATGACCTGTTCCTGATAGACGATGCAGCCGTTGGTCACATCCAGGATATGCGCCAGCTGGGGCGTTTTATAGCTGATTTTATCCGGTTCATGGCGGTTGCGCAGGTATGTCGGGATGGAATCCATGGGGCCAGGGCGGTACAGACTGATCAGAGCGATGACATCTTCCAGGTTCTGCGGCTGCAGACCCATCAGGACCTGTTTCATGCCCGAAGATTCGAGCTGGAATACACCCTCCGTCTCACCCCGGGAGAGCATCTGGTAGGTCTCCGGGTCATCATAATCCAGCTTTGCGATTGCGAACGTTGGATCCTTTTTCTGAACAGCAAGCTCTGCATCCCGGATGACGGTCAGGGTGCGCAGACCCAGGAAGTCCATCTTTAACAGACCCATCTCTTCAATTTCCGTCATATTGAACTGGGTCACAGGCAGGCCGTCGTTGGTCGCCAGAGGCAGATAGTAGTCTGTCGGCTCCGGGGTGATGACAACACCGGCCGCATGGGTAGAGGCATGGCGGGGCATTCCCTCCACTTTCAAGGCAGTATCGATGAGCTCCGTTACCTGCGGGTCTGTATCGTACATCCGCTTGAGCTCCGGGGAGACTTCCAACGCGCGTTTCAGCGTCATTTTCAGTTCCATCGGGACCTGCTTTGCCACCACGTCCACACTCTGATACGGCATTCCCAGCACACGACCCACGTCGCGGATGGCGTTGCGGGCTGCCATCGTGCCGAACGTGACGATCTGGGCCACGTGGTCGGCACCATACTTGCGGTTGACATAGTCAATGACTTCCTGCCGCCGCTCGTAGCAGAAATCCACATCAAAATCGGGCATACTGACGCGCTCCGGGTTCAGGAAACGCTCAAAGATCAGATTGTAACGGATGGGGTCGATATCCGTAATGCCAACGCTGTATGCGGCAATACTGCCCGCGCCGGAACCACGGCCCGGGCCTACCGGGATGCCCTGGTTCTTGGCGTAGTTGACGTAATCCCAGACGATGAGGTAGTAATTGGTATAGCCCATCGTTTTGATGACGCCAATTTCATAACTCAGGCGGTCCTTGTTGGCCTGCGGGACATCGGGGCCGTAACGGCGCTCCAGGCCCTCCCAGCAGAGCTTTTCAAAAAAATCCTGGTTGTCCATTCCACCCGGGGCCTTATAATAAGGAATCTTGGTGTGGCCAAAATCAAAATCAAAATTGCACTGATCGGCGATGATCCGCGTATTCGAGCAGGCTTCCGGTACCATGGCAAACAGATCGTACATTTCGTCTGTCGTTTTGACATAGAATTCATCGGTCTGGAACTCCATGCGGTCCGCATCCTGCATGGTCTTGCCCGTCTGGATGCAGAGCAGAATGGCCTGCATCTTGGCGTCTTCCTTGCGCAGATAGTGGGAGTCGTTGGTTGCCGCCATGGGAATTCTCGTCTCACGGGCCAGCTTGATGAGCTGGGGCAGGACGATGTTGTCTTCTTCCAGCCCGTGGTCCTGTAACTCGATGTAGTAGTTGCCGACACCGAACAGCTCCTGATACCACAGAGCCGAAGATTTGGCGCGCTCATAATCGCCCGCCAGAATTGCCTGCGGGATCTCGCCTGCCAGACAGGCAGAGAGACAGATCAGACCCTCGTGGTACTGCTCCAAAAGCTGTTTGTCCACACGGGGCTTGGAGTAGAAGCCCTCGACAAACGCAGCCGACACCATTTTGCAGAGGTTTTTGTAACCGGTCTCGTTCTTGCAGAGCAGAATCAGATGGTTGTTGCCATCAATTTTATTTACCTTATCAAAGCGGGTACGGGTGGCCACATAGACCTCACAGCCGATGATGGGCTTGATGCCCGCCTTTTTTGCAGCCTTGTAAAACTGCACACAGCCGTACATAACACCGTGGTCGGTGCAGGCAATAGCAGTCTGACCGCACTCTTTTACGCGGTCCATCAGCTGGTCAATGCGGCAGGCACCATCCAGCAGACTGTATTCTGTATGAATATGCAGGTGGACAAAGTCTCTCCCCTGTTTGTTATTCTCGCTCGGTTCCGTCATGCTTTCACCTCCTCGGCTTCCTGTTCCAGACGCTGACGCAGCGTATCGGCCAGCGACTCCAGTTTCTTCATCCGGTGCGAAAGGCCGGATTTGCTGACAGCCGGGTCAAAGCAGGCACAGAGCGCTGTCAACGACAGATCCGGATAGGCCAGCCGTTTGGCGGCAGCATCCTGCAACACCTCCGGCAATGTTTCCAAGGCGTTCTGCTCTTTCAAAAAGCGGATGGCTTTCAGCGTCTGTGCATTGGCGCGGGCCGTCTTGCTGAGGTTTGCGGTATCGCAGTTGGTGTGGCGGTTGATCTGGTTGCGCACCTGTTTGACCGCTTTTTGCGCTTTGATCTGTGCTGCCGCATTCGCTGCCCCCATAAAGGCCAGAATGCGCTCTACATTGGCGCTGTTCTTGACATAGATGAGGTTCACACCGTTCCGGCGAGTACGATGCGGTGCAAATTCATGCTCCGCCAGCAACGCTTCAAAATCCTTGGCCAGATTGGTGCGGCTGGTCAAAAACTCAATATTATATTCTTTTTGTGGATCTATCACCGTTCCACTGCACAAAAAAGCCGACCCGATGTATGCGCTGACACAGGTCTGGCAGCGTATCAGCTCCGGGTCGATCTGCAAGCTCGTTTCTGAGCCAGTGGTGCCAAAAAGCTCATGCATCCGTGTCACCTGTTCCGGCGCACGGATGCCAAACTCATATACCACCCCGCTGGGGCGGATTTTTTCGGTGATGGTTCCCTGAACACCGCAGCGGGCAAACAACTGCTCTGCCACCTGTGCGGTCAGGGCCTGCTCGGTCTGCAGCACCAGCCCCTTTGCATCAAAATACTTGGCAAAGCAGGCAAAGCCATAGGCCGCCGCGCGAACACAGCAATCCTTTTGCAGGCTGCGCCGCGCGATTTCTTCCCGCGCCTGGGACGCAAAACTCATATTGTTTTATCCTTTTCTGTTCTTTAAAACAAGGGCACAGGCTCAGCGGGCAGAATCCCGATGCTGGGTGCTGGGCTGATAGCCTTTTTCTTCGCAAAATTCCGCGATCTTCCGAGCAAAGGTAATGGAGCGGTGTTTGCCGCCCGTGCAGCCCACCGCGATGGTCAGCTGGCTTTTGCCCTCCTTGACATAGAGCGGCAGGGCGTAATCCAGAAAATTCTCATACCGGTGCAAAAGCTCCTGTGCCTCCGGATGCCCCATAACAAAATCGACGACCTCCTGGTCAAGTCCGGTCTTGTGCTTGAGCTCCGGCACATAGAACGGATTGGGCAGGCAGCGAACGTCCAGCACAAGGTCTGCTTCCGGCGGGATGCCAAACTTGAAGCCGAAAGACAGGATATTCAGACGCATGGCGCTCTTGGCTCCCCCGTTCTTCAAGAACAGGTCGCAGACGCGTTCTTTGTTCTGCGCCGTTGAGAGCAGGGCGGTGTTGATGGTGTAGTTTGCCCGTTCTTTCAGCGGCTGCAAGATCTGACGTTCTTTTGCAAATGCCTCCCGGGTGGAGATCCCTTCCGCAATGCTGATGGGGTGACGGCGGCGGGTCTCGCTGTAACGGCGCATCAGCACATCATCCGGTGCGTCCAGAAACAGGATCTCATAGGAGATCCCCTGCTGATCCAGCTGCTCCAACCCCTGCTCGATCTCCTCTTTGCTGCGGCATCCGCGGACATCCATGGATAAGGCCACCCGCTTGAGCTGGTTATCGCCCGCTTTGGAAAAGGCCATGATACTGGGCAAAAGCCCTGCCGGGATGTTATCAATGCAGAAAAAGCCGATATCCTCCAGCGCATTCATGGCCACCGATTTTCCCGCGCCGGAAAGTCCACTGACGATGAGAAGATCCATAGTTGTTCCTCTTTCCGTTATGCCCTTACGACCCGAATCTCTTTTTCAAGGTCATAGCCTGTTTTCTCTTTGACGATGGACCTCACTTCATCACAAAGTGCCAGTACATCGGCACAAGTTGCGCCGCCCAAGTTGACCACAAAACCGCAGTGCTTTTCGCTGACGGCAGCCCCGCCGTGGCGGTAGCCCCGCAGACCGCACTGGTCGATGAGGGCCGCGGCGAAAGCCCCTGCCGGCCGCTTAAAGGTACTGCCAGCGCTGGGTTTGTCCAACGGCTGTTTGTCGATCCGTTTTTGCATCAATTCGTCCATCCTGGCCTTGATAGATGCAGCGTCTCCTTTTTTCAGGCGGAACGTTGCGCTCAGAATGCAGCCGCCGTTCTCCTCAAAAATGCTATGCCGGTACGATAAATCCAACTCAGCGGCTGGCACTTCGACGATATTTCCGTCCGCAGCCAAATACTCCACGGACGTCAGGACATCTTTCATCTCGCCGCCGTAAGCGCCTGCATTCATATAGATCGCACCGCCCACCGTGCCGGGAATGCCGTAGGCAAACTCTAAACCGGTGCAGCTGTGGTTCAGTGCAAAATTGCAAAGAGTCGAAAGCTTCATCCCGGCCCCGACCGTCACGTTGCAATAAACTACACCGGACTCTTCACCGGAAATGTTCTCTTTCATCCCAATGCCGGTTTTCATGGCCGTCAGATCCAGAACAGCCCCCCGGAAGCCTGCATCCTCAAACAGAATGTTGCTGCCGTTCCCCAGCAGATAATAGCGAGCTCCCTGCTCCTTGCAAAAAGCCACCGCCCTGCACAGCTGGATTTCGTCGCATGGTTTTATAAATATGTCTGCCGGACCACCGATACGGAACGTACAGTGGTCGGCCAACAGCTCGTTTCGGGTACAAGCAATGCCCGCCGCATCCAGTGCGGCGCACAAAGGTTCAAACATAGTGTTCCTCCATGGGAAAATCGTTAATCCAGCGTTTCGTCCAGACCCAGACGGATCAGCAGCTCCTTGGCGGCATTGTAGCCCATCTTCTTCTGGCGGTTGTTGATGGCTGCCGTTTCCAGCACGACAGCCATATTACGGCCAGGCGAAACCGGGATGCTGGTACTGGGAATGCTCACACCCAGAATATCACAATACTCGCTTTCGAGGCCGGTACGCTGGTAGTTCTTGGTGGGGTCCCAGGGCTCCAGCTGCACCACAAGGTCGAGGCTCTCGCTCACTTTAACAGCACCCACACCAAAAATACGGGCCACATTGACAATGCCAATGCCGCGCAGCTCAATAAAGTGGCGAATGTTTTCCGGTGCCGTGCCCATGATCTGGCGGTTGGAAACTTTGCGCAGTTCCACGGCGTCATCCGCTACGAGACGATGGCCGCGCTTGACCAGCTCAATGGCCAGCTCGCTCTTTCCAATGCCGCTGTCACCCAGAATGAGAATGCCCTCGCCGTACACTTCCACCAGCACACCGTGGCGGGTGATGCGGGGGGCAAGTTCCAGATTCAGCACACTGATGAGGCTGCCCATCAATGTGCAGGTCGTCTCATTGGAGCGCAGCAGCGCCACACCGTGTTTTTTTGCCAGTTCCAGCATCTCGGGAAACGGCTCCAGTTCTTCACTGCGGCCCACGATAACAGCAGGCGGCTGCTGCCGGAACAGCTGATCCAGACGCTCCCGACGCTTTTCCTCCGGGAGGCCCGCCAGGAAGTTCATCTCCGCCAAGCCCATGATCTGCAGACGCAGCTTATCAAAATAATCATAGTAACCCGCCAGGAACAGACCCGGACGGTTGACCTCTGCAATTTCAACACTGATGTTTTCCAGATCCTGCGGCGTGTAAACCACGTCCATACTGACTTTCTCCGTCAGCTTTTTGAGCGAAACGGTGAAGTTTCCCATCGTTTTTCCTCCTGTAGGCTCTTTTCATCTGATGCACTGGTTCAAAATGAGGGTATCACACCCCATCTTGTCTGTCAAAAACAACATTGGTGCATCTAAAAGCGAAACAATCCATCTGTCCAATAAGTGGAAGGCATAATAAAGCATAATATCGTATGCTTACGAGAGTTCTAGTACACTCTATTATAGCAAACCAGCATAAAAAATAAAAGACCCCTGACAACCTTTCTAAGTGCGGATCACATCGCTGGCCCGTAAGCGCGGGTAGATCTTGGAGTTACAACATCCAATTTTCTTCTGCTTCCCGTTCCATCAAAAATCCAGAGAATCTTTTCCAGAATTGCTTCATTTGCTTGCATCCGCTGCCGATTCCTTTATAATAAAGATAGGCACCTCACGGATGTGTTGTATCCTTTACATGAGTTTTACATTTGGCTGATTTCCGATTTTACATTTCATCTTTATACTCATAGTGTAGGAAAATAACACGTCAAATCAAAGTGAGGAAACACGAAATGACTATTTTCAATGTCTTTTCCTTGTTCGGCGGCCTGGCCCTGTTCCTGTTCGGCATGGACATTATGGGCAAGGCGCTGGAGAAGCAGGCTGGCGGCCAGCTGCAGAAGATCCTGAGCAAGCTGACCGATAACCCCATCAAGGGATTTTTCCTGGGCCTGTGCGTAACCGCGATCATTCAGTCTTCCAGTGCCACCACCGTTATGGTGGTCGGCTTTGTCAACAGTGGCATCATGGAACTGCACCAGGCCATTGGCGTGATCATGGGCAGCAATGTGGGCACCACTGTTACCAGCTGGATTTTAAGTCTTTCCGGCCTGCAGGGCGACAGCCTGCTCATCCAGATGCTCAAACCCACTTCGTTCAGTCCGGTGCTGGCATTTATCGGCATCCTGCTGTATCTGGGCAAAAACGAAAAGCGCAAGGGCATTGGCACCATCATGATCGGCTTTGCCATCCTGATGACCGGCATGACCACGATGTCCAACGCGGTGGCTCCCCTGCAGGACGAAGCCTGGTTCACCAACCTCTTTGTCCGCTTCTCCAACCCCATTCTGGGCGTGCTGGTGGGTGCCATTGTTACCGGTGTCATCCAGTCCTCCAGTGCCAGTGTCGGCATCCTGCAGGCCTTGAGCGCCACGGGCGTTATCACTTACGGCAGTGCCATCCCCATCATCATGGGCCAGAATATTGGTACTTGCGTCACTGCACTGCTCTCCTCGGTGGGTGCCAACAAGAATGCCCGCCGGGCTGCTATGGTCCATCTGTACTTCAACATCATCGGCGTCATGCTGTTCCTGATCATTTTCTATGGTTTGAACAGCGTGCTGCACTTCACCTTTGTCAATGACACCATCGCGGCCTGGGGCATTGCCGTGGTCCACTCCACGTTCAACATTGCTGCCACGGTGGTTCTGCTCCCCTTTGCAGGTCTGCTTGAAAAGCTGGCATTCCTGACCATCCCGGACGACACGCAGAAAGAGAGCTTTGCCTTGCTGGATGAGCGTCTGCTCAATACGCCTGCCATGGCTGTGGAGCGTGCCCGTGCCGCAACCGCCGAGATGGCTGAGCTTGCCCGCGTGGGTGTGTTCCAGGCCATGAGCCTGACGCACAACTGGGACGACACTCTGGCCGAAAAGATCAAAGAGGAAGAAAGCAAAGTTGATCAATATGAGGACGCCCTCGGCACTTATCTGGTCAAGCTTTCCGGCCGGGAGCTGAACCATGCTGACAGCCAGAGCGTCAACACCCTGCTCCACACCATCAGCGATTTTGAGCGCATCAGCGACCATTCGGTCAACCTGCTCAAATCTGCCGATGAGATGCACACCAAGAACGTACAGTTCTCCCAGGATGCCCGGGAAGAGCTGCAGGTGCTGGAAGACGCTGTGCAGGACACGCTGAACCGCACAACGGAAGCTTTCCGCAAGGGCGACCTGCATCTGGCCAGTAAGGTCGAGCCGTTGGAGCAGGTGGTGGATGAGCTGGTGCGTGCCATCAAGGCCCGCCATATTGCCCGCCTGCAGGCCGGCAGCTGCTCCATTGAATACGGTTTTGTGCTGGATGATCTGCTGACCAACTATGAGCGTGTCTGCGACCACTGCAGTAATGTGGCCGTGGCACAGATCGAGGTCGCGCAGGACAGCTTTGATACCCACGCATACCTCAACGACCTGCGCAGCGGCAACGCTGCCAAGGAGAGCGAAGTGTTCCAGCGCCGTCTGGACCGCTACCGCGAGCGTTACATTTTCCCGGAAAATGAAACCACCCCAACGGAGGAAAAACAGGGATGATCTATATTGTAGAGGACGATGCCGCCATCCGCGAGCTGGAACAGTATGCACTGCAGTCCAGTGGCTATCAGGTCAACAGCTTCCCCTCGTCAGAGTCGTTCTGGCAGGCAATGCGCACGACGGAGCCGGAGCTGGTGATCCTGGATGTGATGCTGCCGGGCGAAGATGGCTTTTCCATCCTGAAAAAGCTGCGCAACACCCCCTCCCTGCGGAGGCTGCCCATCATCATGGTCACGGCCAAATCCAGTGAGCTGGACACCGTGCGCGGGCTGGATTGCGGTGCGGACGATTATATCACCAAGCCTTTTGGCATCATGGAGTTCCTGAGCCGGGTGCGGGCAGCTCTCCGCCGCTCGGAGCCCGAGACTCATACCAGCGTCTACAGCTTCCATGAGATCCTGCTGGACAACGCCCGCCACAGCGTGACTGTCAGCGGCGTCAATGTAGACCTGACCTACAAGGAGTACAGCCTGCTGCGGCTTCTGCTGGAGCACACCAACCTGGTCGTGACCCGTGAGACCATCCTGCAGGTGGTCTGGGGCACGGACATTTCGGTGGAGAGCCGCACCGTGGACATGCACATCCGCACCCTGCGCAAAAAGCTGGGCGACGCAGGCAAATACATCTGTACTGTCCGCAAGGTGGGCTACAAGCTGGCGGACAGTGAGGAGGAACCCGAAGAATGAAACCACGCAGTATGGAAGAAAAAATCGGCTATCGGCTGTTCCTGATGGGATTTGTGGGCCTGTTATGCACGGCAGCACTCTGTATTTTTGTATTCCATAAGGCGTTCCGCACACAGGTCTGGACGGCAATGGAGCACGAAGCGGATCTGGTATCCGCCGGGTATCGTCTTTCCGGTGACCCGCGGCAGCTCAGTGCATACAGCACCCGCAGCCTGCGCATCACGCTCATTGATCCGGACGGCAATGTTCTGTTTGAATCCGCCACGGCACAGCCGCTGGAGAATCATCTCACCCGCCCGGAGATCCAGCAGGCCATGCAAAGCGGGGTCGGGCGCGACTGCCGCGATTCCCAGACCACCGGATATGAAACCTATTACTACGCTCTCCTGCTCCCCAGCGGCGAGATCCTGCGCGTAGCTCAGGATTCTGAGACAACCTGGTCTATCTACGATGATGCCATCCCCGCCATCATCCTGAGCTGTGTGCTGATGATGGCCGCGGCTGCACTCATGGCCGGGCTTCTGACCAAAAGCCTTGTGCAGCCGGTGCTGAAGATGACGGATGATCTTGACCGCATCCAGGACAATGTGCCCTACAAAGAGCTCATTCCTTTTGCAGAGAGCATCCATTCGGACCGCCTGCTGCGGGAGAACAATGAAAAAATGCGGCAGGAGTTTACGGCCAATGTCAGTCATGAGCTCAAAACGCCGCTTACCAGCATCTCCGGCTATGCAGAGCTCATTGAAACAGGCATTGCACAGCCCAAAGACATCCCGGATTTTGCCCGGAAGATCCATGTGGAAGCATCCCGGATGATCCAGCTGGTCAACGATATCTTGCAGCTGTCCAATCTGGACAATGTCAGTGAGGCCGGTACGCCCCTCACGATGGAGACGGTTGATCTGCTGGAGGTCGCCAGAGAGTGCGTGGAGCGGCAGAAAGTCAACGCCAAGCGTTCCTTTATCTCCCTCACCTACCTGGGCGAGAGCGCTCCCGTGCTGGGCAGCCGCAGCCTGCTGGACGAGCTGTGCCAGAACCTGTGCGACAACGCCATCCGCTACAACCGCCCCGGCGGCAAAGTCCAGATCATTACCGCCTGTACCCGGGACGGCCACTGCTCCCTCACCGTGAAAGACAACGGCATCGGCATCCCGAAAGAAGCGCAATCCAGTGTGTTTGAGCGCTTTTACCGGGTGGATAAGAGCCGGAGCAAAGCCACCGGCGGCACCGGCCTGGGGCTGGCCATCGTCAAGCACATTGCCCGGATCCACAACGCCCGCATCAAGCTGGAAAGCGAGATCGGCGAGGGCACGACCATCACCGTGCTGTTTGAGACGGCGCATTAAAATTCATCCCAGAAACATTACGTCTGCCTGCACTGCCGGGCAGGCGTTTTTTGCTGTCAGAAACGCTGTTTTTCGTCCATCCCGCAGGGCGCGCACGCTCCCAAGCGAGAGGATATCCGCCCCGGCATCCCAGCAGTGCTGGACGGTCTCAACGCATAGCGTTTCCAGTTTCCGGCACTGCGTTTCTGTAGGTGTGGCAGATGCCGCTTTTTTCTGGAATGTCAGCTGGACGGTAAAGCCATCCCCTGCTGCCTGCACACCCAGCACACTGCGGCGGATGGTAATGGGCGTTTCCTCCACTATAAACGTATGCTCCTGTCCATATTCCAGCAGCACACGGGCCATCTCGGTTTCTTCTTCCGTCAGGCTGAAGGTGCTAGTCTCCGTCAGCAGCAGCGCTTCTTTTTGGAGCGTTATGCTCCCCTCTTTCAGCTGTACCACCGGGAGCAGCAGTCCTTTCCCCCGCTCATACAGGTGTGGTGCACACTCTGCCGTATCCTTGGCGCATTGGAGCAGCTGCTCCGGGAAACGCTCTTCCTCTTCTGCCCGGGCCAGAAGCTCCTCACAGCCGGGCGTCACCGCCAGCACCCGGGTGGCCAGCCGGAGGTCCGCCCGTTCACAAAAGAGCGGCTCACAGGCGGAAAGCTCCCCCCGCAGGCTGCCGGTATTCAAAAACAGATACTCACACAGGCGGTAGCTGGGCCGCTGAGGCAGATGCTCCTCCGCCGCAAAGAGGGCCTGCTCCAGCGTTTCGCCGGTCCCGGCACAAAACTGCACGGAAGCAGCCGCATCCGAGGAATCAGCCGCAGCCTCCGGGAATTGATAGAGCAGTGCCACATTCCACTGCTCAGGTGTCTGTTCCAGCAGCAGCGCCCGGACAATGCTTTTTTCGGTGTTTTCACTCCGCAGGAAAACGCCGCACCAGCAGAGCAGCAGCCCCAGCAGCAAAAGTCGCAGTGTGGCCCGGCGGCTCATGGGCTTACCTCACAGACACTTCGGCCGCGGAACTTCTCCCAGAGCAGCCGGAGGATATGGGCCAGCACACAGATGCGGAAGAACATTGCGGCCAGCCAGAGAAGCAGAAAAACCGCGTCGAACCGGGAAAAGGCCCCCAGTGTCCAGGAACGCAGCAGCTCATAGCCGGGCAGGCCGCTCCCCTGCCGTGCGCCAAATAAAAGCGCCATTCCAAAGCAGAACGCTGCCTGCACCCCAAAGCTGCCCAGCGGCATCCAGACCGCCTTGCGCCACTGCCGCTGCGGGCAAAGAAAGGTCAGTGCGAAATATTCCGGGTAGAGTATCTGCCCAAAATCTGCCCCTGTAAAACGGTACGATGCCGGAAATAAATTCTGCCAGTGCAGCTGCCCGGCAAGCCCCGCTGCACAGAGCAGAGCCCCCAGCCCTGCCAGCCACCAGAGTACCCGGGAGGAGCGGTCAAACACAGCCTCCGGCAGCGCCCAGCCTGCCCAGAGCAGCAGCGGCAGAACGCTGAGCGCCGCCATGGAAGAAAACTGGCTCCAGCAGACTTCCTGTGCTGTGCGGACAGTTCGTATCAGCTCCACTGCAAACCAGAGTCCGGACACTCCGCAGCCCAGACGGGAGAAGACACCTTTTCCAGAGAAAAGCTCCCGGGCCTGAAACTCCGCTGCCAACAGTGCGGAAAGCAAACAGAGCCCCAGCGCTGCCGGGAGCCCCCACAGGAGAAAACTCCGGGCAGAAAGTTCTTCTGTCTTGAGGAAACTGGACGCCAGGCTGGAAGCAGCCAGTCCTAAAAACAGAGTCTGCGGAGCAAAACCGCCGTTCCCTGCAGGTTGATTCATTCCGGTTTCCTCCTTTGCCAGATCGTAAAAGGGTTGCGGGATAAGACACGGTAGTTGCGCCGGATGACCCCGTCACTCGAGAATGAACTATCGTTCAGATACGGAACTCCCAACACTGAGCCCTGTGTCAGCCCAAAGAGAACAAACAGCCCGGCACTGACCAGCCCCACCGGGCCCGCAAGACCGGCTGCCAGCACCACCAGAAGCCGCAGCAGCGTGGCCGGCTCATAAAGAGAGGGCGTAATAAAAATCGCCACGGACGTAATGCCCGCCACCAGCAGCACCGGGGTACTCATCAGGCCTGCAGCAATGGCGGCGTCTCCCACAATGAGCGCCGCCACCAGACTGACCGAGTGCCCCAGTGTTTGGGGCATCCGCAGCCCGGCCTCCCGGATGATCTCTAAGATCAGGATGATCATAACCATTTCGGCAAACAGCGGCAGCGGCGTGGCTTTTTCGGCCGCCGCGATTTTAAAGAGCAGTACCGGCGGAAGCAGCTCTGGCAGATACACGGCGGTGCAGACGAAAGCCCCCGGCAGGAAAATGCTCAGGTAAAAGGCTCCATATTTCAAAATACGCAGGAACGACGAAAAAAAAGCCGTGGTGGCATAATCGTCCAGACAATCAAAATTTTCGCAAAAAAGGGTGGGCAAAATCATGGCAGAGGGACTGCCGTTGACCAGAACAATGATTTTTCCCTCGCAGAGTTTTGCCGCCGCCACCGCCGGGCGCTCGGTATAGCTGACCGGAGAAAACAGCCGGAAGCGGCATGGAAAGAGCCAGGGCACAAAATAGCTGGAATCCAGCAGCAGCTCCGGCTTTGCCTGCGCCAGGATCTTCCGTACCTGCGCAAGCGCTCCGGGACTGACTTTTCCCTTGCAGTAGCAAAGCGCGTACTCGGTTTTCATCTCACAGTCCGCCTGCGTTACTTCCTGCACCAGCTGTTCGGTTCGGATGAGCCGCCGCAGCAGGCTCAGATTGACGCAGCAGATCCGCAAACCCCTCCCGGGAGCCCCGGAGATTTCCCTCCCCTGCCGGTTCTTCCACCGAGCGAAACTTGAGGCTCTGGACCGAGAACGCGATGCCCTGTGCACAGCCATCCAGCAGCAGAACGGCCATCCCGGCCGTCAGCCGCCTGGTCAGATCGTCCAGTGTCTCTACGGGGCTGCTCTCCGCCGGGAGGCCGGAATGGTGCAGCAGTAAATCAAAGACGGCACTCCCGCCCGGCGTTTCATCCAGTGCGGGAGTGCAGCGGCTGACAGCGTCCAGCAAAAGCTCCCAGAGCGATTCCAGGCTGGCCATCCCGTCAAAAAGCATCAGCGCCCCGCGGCAGTGGTAAAGCTCGACCTCCTTGGAATAAAAATCCGCCGAGCTGCCAAACATTTCGTCAAGCAGGGCGAGATTCTCCGTTAGTTTCGGTGAAAGCTGTGGCAAAATACCCCCTCCTTTCTCCAAGCAGTATGCCCCGCCCTGCCAACGATATTCCAAGCCAATGGAGGGCCCCGCCTTGAAACTGTTGATCTTCCGCACCATTTTAATTTATCTCTGCGTGCTGTTTTCCATGCGGCTGATGGGCAAGCGCCAGCTGGGAGAGTTGCAACCGGAGGAGCTTGTCTCCACCATCCTCATCTCCAATCTGGCCTCCATCTCCATTGAATCCGAAGAAGTGCCTGTTACCGCCAGCCTCATCCCGCTTTTTCTGATTGCCGCGCTGGAACTGCTGGGGTCTGTGCTCAGTTTCCGGAGCCAGTGGTTTTTCAACCTGATGTCCGGGCGGCCCAAGACCGTGATCCTGGATGGGCAAATTGACCAGAATGCTCTGCGGATGCTTCGGCTGACTGTGACCGATCTGATGGAAGCCCTGCGCGGAAAGGACATTTTTGACCCCCGGGATGTCTCCTATGCCGTCATTGAGACGAACGGCAATCTTTCCGTCGCCCTGCGGCCGGAGCGGGAACCGGCCCGGCTGGCCGATCTGCAGCTGAAGACCACCCAGACCAACGCCACCATCCCCTTTGTCCTGGACGGGCAGGTTCTGGAAGACAACCTCCACTGGTGCGGTAAGAATCATGCCTGGCTGGAACGCACCGCAGAGGCGAACACCGTCCTGATCTCTGAAATTTTACTGCTTGTGGGCAATGAGACGGAGGACTATTTCCTGCTCAAAAAAGAGAGCCGCCACTCCGGCAGCTCCCGCAAAAAGGATGTGTGAGGTCTATGAGACGAATTTACGCCTGTATTGCCATTGTGGCCGTGCTGTTGATGGCAGCTTTTTACAGCAGCTGGAAAGTACAGCACTTTGCCGAGGAGATTTTTTCTGACATTGACACCGCCATGGAAGCCATCCGGGATGAGGATTTCACAACCGCCCGCAAGGCATTGGCCCATGGGGCTGACCTGTGTGACCAGATGCGGATGCACATGAACCACCTGCTCCGCACCGAGGATTTTACAGAGCTGGAAGCCTCCCTCCGCGCGGCAGACGGCCACCTGGAAATGAACGCCGCCGAGGAGGCCTTTGGGGAGCTGCGCCGGGCACAGGTCCAGGTGGAAACGATGGAATGGCTGGCCCGGCGGATCCTCTGAACAGGCAAATAAAAAAGCCGTACCGACTCCGGAACAAATTGTCCGGAAACCGACACGGCTTTTACGGTATTTGCGTCTTATTTCTTGCGGTCGCCCATCAGTTTTTTCAGTTCATTAAAAAAGCTCTCGACATCCGCAAACTGCTGGTAGACCGAGGCAAAGCGGACATAGGCCACTTCGTCGATCTTTTTCAGTTCCTGCATCGTCAGCTCTCCAATGCGGACGCTGGTCACCTCGCGGTCATAGGAGCTCATCAGGCTCTGCTCAATGCTGCTGACAGCACGCTCCAGCGCCTCGTAACTGACGGGGCGCTTGGCGCAGGCCCGCAGCATGGCGTTGAGCAGCTTCTGGCGGTCGAACGGCTCACGGGAGTTGTCTTTTTTGATGACGATGAGGGGCACCGTTTCCACTACCTCATAGGTGGTAAAGCGCATGTGGCAGCGCAGGCATTCCCGGCGGCGGCGAATGCGCTCCCCGTCTTCGGTCGGGCGGGAATCGATCACCTTGGATTCTTCATCCCCGCAATAAGGACATTTCATAGTAGTTCCTCCTGAATTCGGCCTTTTTCGCCGGAAATGGGAAATGGCTGTGGGCCATCAGTTCTTGTCCGCCTTTTTGCGCTCGCTCCAGACGACCCATGCGGAAGTGGAAACACAGAGCGAGGTGTACACACCGCTGATCATACCCATCATCAGCGGGAATGCAAAGGTGAAGATGCTGTCCAGGCCATACAGCTTGGAGATGATGCACATAACGCCCAGCGCCATCACCGTTGTCACCGTGGTGATGACGGTACGGCGGGCCGACTGGTTGACGGAGTGGTTGACCAGCTCTTCAAAGGTAGATTTCTTGCCCATCAGGCTGCGGTTTTCACGGATACGGTCATAGACCACAACGGTATCGTTGAT
>ENA-OURU01002635-OURU01002635.1-human-gut-metagenome-genome-assembly--contig:-NODE-2635-length-16993-cov-2.983528_pt1 | contig 16993 bp, 9 predicted proteins | sample MGYA00242137_ERZ509064 | MGnify/ENA primary metagenome ERZ509064 (study PRJEB26280, sample SAMEA2338777) | human gut metagenome | biome: human gut; feature: human-associated habitat; material: faeces...
GGAAGCGGCGGTTTGCGGCGCAGAAAAACGGCTGCGGCGGTCTATTGCTTTGGACTGCCGCGGCCGTTTCCATTTATTATGAAGTGTAGAAAAGGTGCATCATGCCGACGCCAAGCAGAAATGCGATTTACGACGCGACCATCCGCAGAATGACCGTAAGCGCTCTGGAAGAAACGGAGAACCGCTTCGCCGGGGAACACGCCGGGGACACGGAGCAGCAGCTTGCCGATTATCTCCGCAGGTGCGCCCGGGAGCTGGGACACACGCCCTGGCCGCGGGAAATTCCGGGCGGCATGACCGTGCAGGCGCGCTTCGGAAGCTGGGAGCTGGCCGTGGCAAAGGCGGGACTGCCCTTGCCTGAGCATCCCGACCAACCGGATAAATTCCGGCGTGTCCGGGAAGAGACCCGGCGCCAGAGAGATCTTTACCGCCGGAAGAAAGCCCGGAAACGGGAGCGGGCGAAGGAGCGCATGAAGGCACAGGAAGAAAAAAGAAGGAAAAACCGTCCATCGGGTATTACCTGATTCGCGTAACCCCCTTGCGCGAATCTGTAGTAATATAGTGAGCTGTTTTGATTGCCCAAGGAACAGCTTATCCTCCCTTAATACCGCCGTCGGAGCAGAGGCGGCGGTATTAAGAAAGATAGACCATCCGCCGGGTTTCCGGCGGTGCAGATAGAAATCCGGCTTATTTTGTGGCAAATGCGCGACCGACCGGAAACGGGAGACACGCATACTTGTTCGGCTGAACAAGGGAATCCGGTGCAAAACCGGAACACGGCGGGTCTGCCCGCCGTGCTGTAAGCACGGAGCCGACTTCCTTTCCGCGAAAGCGGGTCATTGGGGAAACCTGAGAAGGCGGGAAGCGGCGTGGACGGTTTCGTCCGAACGTGTTAGTCAGAAGACCTACAAACTGTGCGCTTGAAAAGTGCGCAGCATAAGCAGAAAGCCCTGGCAGCGGTAAACCCGACGTGCCGGAGCTGGCCGGAATGAATTCCGCTTTGCGCCTGCGGGCGTTGCAATACCATATAACGAGGAGGTTTATTTATGAAGAGAAGACTACTGGCATTCCTGCTGGCGTTTGTGATGACGTTCAGCCTTGTGCCGGTAAACACGTTTGCCGCAGAGGCAGATGCAGCCGCTCATTACACCAAGATTACCACGGAATCCGGCGAAAATGTGACCGTCGAGTATGTGGAAACGGTTGTTGGTGTAGCGGCGTGGGGTCAATCGATCAACACACCGTATTACCATGTGACGATTCCTGAAGGAACCGAAAAGGTGCTTCTCACCTATCCGGAAAGTGTCAATCTTGTGCTTTCCGGGGATGACGGGGCAGTTTTCTTCTACAGAAATACGTACCCGGGACAAAGCACGATTGATCTCGGCGGGGCTCTCACGGTTGCGACCAACAATGACGGAAGCAAGACGGTGACCATTCCTGTTGAAAATTTCATGCTGAGTACGGATGGTTCAGTTGCTGTGGGCATGGCATACCACGTTGACGAGGAGAACCAGTCTGCTGCCGAATTCTTTGACTTTACTTACGCAGCCCCGACCCATGCGGTTACCCTGACCCCCGGCGAGGGCTATACCCTGACCGGAGAAGCCACGGCAGAGGATGGCAAGGACTACACCTTCACCGTGACCGTGAGCGAAGGCTACGACGCGGCCAACATGGTCGTCAAGGTCAACGGCGAGGAAGTTACCGCGGTTGACGGCATTTACACCGTCGAGAAGGTTTCCTCCGACCTGACCATCACTGTTGAGGGCGTGACCGAAGTCGTTCAGGAGACGGCCGGCCTGTCCGTTCTGAAGTTCGGCGACACAAGCACCGAGGCCAAGGCGCAGATGTTCCAGCTGATTCCGGCTTTCGACCCGGCGGTCAAGGAATACACCGTGCTCGTGCCGGACAACTCCAACATGTTCTACGCATGGGCGACCAAGGCTGACGACAGAAGCAGCAGCACGACCATCACGGCCAAGTGGGTAAACCTCAACATTGATACCGAGAAGACACAGGCTCTGACCTCCGGCAAAGCCAGCGGCCAGAATCTGGCAGGCTTCGCACCCACCGGCACGAAGGTCAACACCATGACCGTCACCGTTGTGGACGGCGACTTCAAGGATGAGTACAAGCTCACCTCCGTCCGTGTTGCGCCGAGCCTGACCGCCCTGTCTCTGGACGGCATCCGGTTCGCGGAGAGCTTCTCCGCTACCAAGACGGCTTACACCGCGACCACTGCCGCCGAGAGCGTTACCGTTGCGGCGACTCCCCGTGATGAAAGCTACACCGTCACTGTCAACGGCGGCAGCGATACCACCGTTCCGCTGAATCTTGGTGAGAACAAGATCGACGTGGTCGTCACCAACCCCGGCGGCTACACCAATACCTACACCATTACCGTTACCAGAGTGGGCTCCGTCGAGGTCGGCTTCACCGTTGACCCCGCCGACGCCAAGGTAACTGTCTGGGATTCCAACAAGGACAGAGTTGCTCCCACGGACGGCAAGTACACCGTCATGTCCGGCGCCGAGTACACTTACCTTGTACAGAAGGACGGCTACGTCAGCCAGAAGAGCAGCTTCAAGTTCAGCGAGAGCAGCACCATCGACATTACTCTGGCTGTGGCCACGGAGAACCCGAACCTCGACAGGAGCATCACTGCCGAGTGGGGCAACTTCCGCAACGGCGACAACAACCTTGGCATCACCAACGCTAAGACCCCCTACGCCCCCGAGGACGCGGAAATTCTATGGGCTGTGAAGCACGGCACCGGCTGGGCGGCTGCCCCCGGTTCTCCCATCATGGTCGATGGCGACATCTACACCTACTCCGGAAGCACCATCCGCCGTCTCAACAGCATGACCGGCGAGACGGTGACCGAAGGCACCATGGTCGGCTCCTCCAGCTACTCCATCGTCCCCATGACCTACGGCGACGGCATGGTCTTCGTCGGCCTGTCCGACGGCCGTATTCAGGCGTTCAACGCAAAGACGCTGGAGTCTCTGTGGGTCTACACCGACGAGCTGGGCGGACAGCCCAACTGCCCCATCACCTACAAGGACGGCTACATCTACGCGGGCTTCTGGAACAGCGAGGCCAGAAACGCCAACTTCGCCTGCATCAATACCATTGACGAAGATCACGCCTCCGCTACCGAGGTCAAGTACGCCAGCTGGACTTACACCAGAGCGGGCGGCTTCTACTGGGCGGGCGCCTACGTCACCGACAAGCTTGCCATCGTCGGCACCGATGACGGCGCAGGCGGTTACGACACCAACGGCGCCGCGCTGCTGGTCTTCGACCGCTTCACCGGCGAGAAGCTCGACACCCACGAGGGTATCCGCGGCGACATTCGCTCCAACGTTTCCCATGATCCCCAGTCCGACCGGGTGTTCTTTACCACCAAGGGCGGCATTCTGGGCAACGCCCAGATCGACTGGGATACCGGTAAGATCCTGGACTACAAGGAAGCCGTTATCTCTGACGCCAACGGAAATACCTATGCCATGTCCACCTGCACGCCCTCCGTGTATAACGGAAGAATCTACATCGGCGTTTCCGGAACCAGCCAGTTCGGCGCCAACAGCGGCCACGCCATTGCGGTCTATGACCTGAACGGCGACGGCTCCATGACCAAGGCATATGCCTATGGCATCATCGGCTATCCCCAGACCTCTGCCATGGTCACCACGGCCTACGCGGGCGAGGACGGCTATGTCTACATCTATCTGCCTTACAACTATACCCCCGGTGGTATCTCCGTTCTGAAGGACAGACCGGGACAGACCGCGCCTCTGACCACCACCAATTCCGGCTACAGCGAGGTCTTCACCCCTGCCGCCCCCCTGGCGCAGTACTGCATCTGCTCCACCATCGCCGACCAGTACGGCACCCTCTATTATAAGAATGACTCCTGCTATATGATGGCGATCACCTCCAAGATCGAATCTCTGGAGATCACCCAGTATCCCACCATCACCGAGAATGAGGACGGCACTCTGACGGTTGACGGCCTGAAGGCCGTTACCAAGCTGAGAAACGGCGAGGAGCGGGACGTTTCCAAGTATGTCTCCGTCACCAAGAACGAGCAGACCGGCGGCTACACCGTGTCCTACACCTACGGCTTTGACAGCGAGAACTACGGCCTGAAGACCGTGACCGCTGAGATTGCCGACTACACCGTCACCATCCCCACGGGCGAGGGCTACACCATCACCGGTGAGAAGACCGCCAAGGGCGGCAAGGATTACACCTTTAAGCTGGAGCTTGACTACCGCTACGAGGCGGGGGAGGACTTTGCCGTGCAGGTCAACGGCGAGACCGTCACCGGCGAGAAGGGCGTCTACACCGTCAAGAATGTTTCTACCGATCTGGTCATCACCGTCAAGGGTGTGAAGGAGAAGGTTCTGAAGCCTGTCACGGTCTACTTCTCCTTCTCTCATGATGATACGTTCGAGTCCTGCAACGAATCCGGCGAAACCATGGCACTGAAGGAGGTCACCGTTCCTTACTTCGATCTGGAGCTGTATGGCCTTGAGAACTTCTACTTCGCCTCCGAGAATTACGGCCCCGCCAGCGGCGATCCCACCGGCGGCCCCGGCAGCGCTCTGGACCCCGGCACCAAGGAATTCGCTTACGGCAAGGTCACCATGTTCCATCTGTTCATCTATGCCACCGAGGTTTACTATCTGGGCATTGATCCTGCGGATGCGGGCAAGGGCTACCTGAAGGACAACGGTCTTGGCAGCAGCATCTTCAACGTCACCGGTTCCACCGGCTCCACCTTCCTGCAGGAAATCTGGAACTACGATCTGAACCTGAACTACTATCTGAACTATGAGTATCCTCTGGCCGGTCCCGGCTGGGGCAGCACCTCCGATCAGATCCTGCTCCACGATGGCGACATCGTCACCCTCGGCCACTTCTCCGACTGGAGCTTCTTCAACGATACCACCAGCATCTTTAATTACATCGTAGCCGACAAGACGGATCCCGTTCAGGGCGACAAGATCAAGCTGGAGCTGTACCATGCGGGCGCTGACATGTATGGTACTTACAACACTGCCCACACCCTCATCGACTACAGCCCCAGTGTTTACTGCACGCCTGTCAACGATATCGTTTCCGGCGACGTGACCACATGGCAGTATGTGGGAAATGCGGAAGCTGACGGCAGCCTGGTCGTGGACACCAGCAAGCTGGCTCCCGGCGAGTATATCTTTGCTCTGGCCGGCCAGCCCGGTAAGGAGAACTCCGGCGTCATCTGCTCCACCCCCGGCGGCATCCGCCTGACCATCCACGAGAAGCCCGTCGTGAAGGGCGATATCAACGGCGACGGTGTGATCAACTCCACCGACGTAATGGCTCTGTTCAACGCGATCAACTCCGGCGATGACCTCGACGCCACTGTTGCAGACGTCAACGGCGACGGCGTGATCGATGCCCGCGACGTGATGGCGCTGTACAACATCATCAAGAGCGACAACTGATCCAGCAGATGGTTTGCCGGCCGGAATATCCTGTTTTGACCGGCAAACCCCACCTTACCGGTACTTGACTCAAAGCAAAAAGACAACTTCTGACAGGAGGATGTTATGAAAATTTTTAAGAAATCCATGTGCCTGCTCCTCGCGGTAGTCATGGTTCTCGGCATGGCGATCACCGCCTCCGCCGTGGAGACCACGGAAACCATGAGCGTGACGGCCAGCAAGGCCAACCCGGCGGTTGGCGAGGAATTCAGTATTTATCTGAACGCCAGCGGCAATATCGCCGAATGCGGATGCTTCCAGATGGACCTGTACTACGATCAGGATCTGTTCGAGTACGTGGGCGCAAACACCGCTTTCACACCCAATCACAACACCAATAAGACCACCGGCGCGCGGTATATCCGCCTGACGTGGCTTGACCTGACCAGCCAGACCGTGATCCCCAAGGGGCAGTTCTGCGAGCTGAAGTTCAAGGTCCTGAAGGCTGGCGAATATCACTTCCAGCTGACCAACATCGTCATTTCGGATTATAAGGGCGACGCCATCATGAATGTTGCCACTGCTCCCGGCTCCGTGGACGTGGCTGCAACGGAAGCCCCCGCCTTCGTCGGCTACGCAGTTTCCGCTTCCGAGGACAAGACCGTCACCGTCGGCGAGAGCGCCGAGGTCAAGGTCACTGTTTCCAACAGCGACAGCATCATCACCACCTACAACGCCTATGATCTGACCCTGACCTATGACACCGACAAGCTGACCTACAATTCCTGCACTGCCGCTGACGCGAACGCAGTCGTGAAGGAAGCCGTTCCCGGCACCATCCGTGTGATCGGCTTCGGCGATGACAAGAATCTGGATACCCCCACCGCTACCCTGAGCTTCACCGCCAAGGGCACGGGCGAAGCGGAAGTGAAGATCACCTCTGCCAAGGTTGACATCGGCTCTCAGGCCGTCGGCAGCGACGCCCCCGACGCAGCCATTCTGGACAACACCACCGTCATCTCCGTGACCGGCTACACCGTCACTCTGGGCGAGGGCCTGTCCGGTGAATCCACCGTCGCTCCCGGCGCGGACTACACCTTCACCGCTACCGACGCGGACAACTACGACTACGTTATCTCCGCCACCATGGGCGGCGAGACCACCACTGCCAACGACAACGGCGATGGCACCTACACCATCCCCAATGTCACCGGCAACCTGGTGATCAACGCCACCATGACGCCCAAGAGCTACAATGTCACCGTGGAAGGCACCGGCGCAGGCGATGTGACCGCTGAAAATAAGGCCACCTACAACACCGACTACACCTTCACCGTGACCGAGGAAGCAAACTACAGCTACACCACCACCGTGACCGTGGGCGGCAAGGCCTACACTCTGGGCGCTCCCGAGAACGGTAAGTACACCATCCCCGGCACCGACATCAAGGGTGACATTGTGATCAGCGTCACCAAGACCGTGAAGCCCTCCTCCGTGGTTTCCGTCACCAAGCCCGATTACGTAAAGGGCAACGACACCGCCACCAAGGGTCAGGATTACACCTTCACCGTCGATAAGGAAGAAGGCTATGATTACTCCGAGCCTACCGTCAAGGTCGGCGGCGTGGATGTGACCGATAAGCTGGTCAAGAAGGGGAATGGCATCTACACCATCCCCGGCTCCAGCATCACCGGCAACATCACCATCGAAGTGACCAAGACCGCAGCCGTCACCGTGGACGTTACCGAGTACATCACTCTGAACGGCAAGGTCATGTACCTGGTGACCGCTTCCGGCAACTTCCCCGAGGGTCAGGTTGCCAAGTACGACGGCATGAGCATGTTCTTCTCCGAGAAGTACAACGCATACGCTTATCTGGTGATTTCCGCTGACGGCCTGGAGACCGTGAAGGCGGAAGCCGCCGGGAAGGTCAAGGTCGCGGAAGGCACCGCCGCCGGAACCGTGGACTACAGCGGCGATGTGAACGGCACCAAGGTGATCGACGTCAACGACGCCCAGCTGACCTACGATATGTACAACACCAAGTACAGCAGCTTCGATGTTGTCTCCATGCTGAAGTTCCTGAATGCCGATGTGAGCGGCGACAAGAAGGTCAACGTCACCGACGCCACCGCTATCGTCAACCTCATCAAGTAATTCCCTAAACCAAACGCCTCCCCCGCTTCACGGCGGGGGAGGCCAACCCGCAAAGTTCGGAGGGTCACAGGTGTTCCCGTGGGAAACGGAAACAGCTGTGAATTTCCGACACCTTTGCCGTAGGATGTGATTTTATGAAAAAGAGAGTTTTATCCGGTCTGCTTGCTTTTGTAATGCTTTTGTCCGCCCTGCCCATGGGAGTTTATGCCGCGGAAACGCGCTATTCGGTCACCGCTTCGCCGGATCAGACTACGGATGTTGGGAAGACCGTCAGCATGAGCGTGTCCGTCTCCGGGGGAAAGTACAATGCCTACGATCTGGTGCTGACCTATGACACCGCGCGGCTGACCTATGTGTCCGGTCAGGCGGCGGATAAAGGGGCTTCGGTAACCGAAAAGAGCGAAAGCATCCGTGTCATCGGCTACGGCGCGGATAAGTCCGCTTCCACGAAGGTCGTAACCCTGACATTCAAGACAAAGGCGGCAGGGACGGCGGAAGTCAGGATTTCCTCGGCGAAAATCGACGCCGGCGCGAACGCCCCGACCAAGGACGCGCCGCTGGCTTTAACCAAGAACAGCACCACCCGATTTACCATCCAGCCGGGGTACACCGTGACGCTGGAGGATGGCCTGATCGCCGACAGCCTGAGCGCGGCGGCGGGAGAGGATTACACCTTCCGGGCGACAGACCCGCTTCACTATGATTACAAGCCCTCGGCGAAAGTAGGCGGCAAGGACGTCACGGTGAAGGACAACGGCGACGGAACCTACACCATCCCCGGCGACAAAATCACCGGAAATATCACGGTCAAGGCAAACAGAACCCCCAAGAGCTATAAGGTCACATTCAAGGGGGAAGACCTGTCCGGCGAAAATTCCGCGACCTACAACACGCCCTACCATTTCAAGCTGGGTAGGAAGGCCGGATACAGCTATGTTCTGCGCATGACCATCGGCGGGAAAAGCTACACCGGCTACAAGGCGGAGAATGGCGGCTATGTAATCCCGGGCGCGGACATTACGGGCGATATCGTCATCACCGCCCTGAAAAACAAGATCAACTCCGGAAGCGGCGGCAGTAGCGGCGGAAGCTCTGCCAAATATGTGTCGGTGAGCTTCATCGGCTCCGGCGCGGGAGACGCATCGGGAAAGACAAGCACCCGCCGGGGCGCGGAGTACACATTCCGCATAAGCCGCAAGGACGGTACCCTTTATGACGTATCCGCCAGCGTTAACGGCGTCACCGTCAAATGCACCTACGACAGCAAAAAGGACATTTACCGCATTCCCGGCAGCGCGGTCACAGGAGATATCACCGTCACCGTCACAAAGGGCGCTCCGGTGGAGGTCAGCACATACGTCACGCTGGACAATCAGAGCATGTACCTTGTGATTTACACCGGCAATGTGGAGGACGGGCATGTCCCTATGTACGACGGACAGAACATGTACTGGTCGAAGGTATACAACGCCTATGCCTGGCTGGTGATTTCCTCCGCCGATGAAAAAGAGGTTGCCCAGACGGCTCAGAACAGCATCACCATCGGAGAGGGAAAGGCCGCTGCCGCCGTCGATTACTCCGGCAACGTGGATCTCAGCGGGCGTATTGATGTGGACGACGTGCATCTTGCCCACGACGTGTACAACGCGAGATACACGCTGGTAAGCCTGATGATGCACAAATTCCTGAACGGCGACGTCAACGGTGACCGGAAGGTGGACATCAGGGATTCGGTGTGGATTGTTAACCGCATTCTCCGGGAAAAGTAAGGAGCGTGACATATGAAGAAGATCATCAGCATTGTTTTGGCTGTCGCGCTGATATTCGTGCTGGCTGTGACGGCTATGGCGGCGGAGATCGCGGAATGCACCGTGTCCGCCGATTCCGTGACGGCGGGGAAGACCGTGACCGTACCCGTCAGGATCACCGGGAACCGGGGCTTTACCAATTTCGGCATTGCCCTGGATTACGACCGGGCGCAGCTGGAGCTGCTGAGCATCCAGACGGCGGAGGGGGAAACACCCTACCTCTGCGGCGCTGTGGCCGCCGGGAATACCCAGTGGGCAGACGCGGATGAGAAGACCTATGGCTATGTGACGGCGGCTTTGGAAGAGGCCGTGACGGAGGACGGAATCTTGTTCACGGCCACGTTCCGGGTCAGTGAGGACTTTTCCGGCACTGCGGCGGTACAGCCGGTGGTGCAGTATATGCGCAGCAACAAACGGCTGCTGTCCGTGTTTGACGCCATCCCCGTTACGACCGTGAGCGGAACCGTATCGGCGGCGCTGGTGGGCGATTACGACCGAAACGGGAAGGTAAACGTGGCTGACGTCATGGGACTGTTCAGCGCGATCATGAACGGAAAGTCTTTCTCGGCAGACGATTATAGCCGGCTGGATGTCAATCAGGACGGCAGAATCAACGTGGCCGATGTGATGGCGATTTACACAATTGTAATGAACGGTCGGTGACGACCAACCCCATAAAAAAGGAGCGAACTATGATGAAAAGAGTGCTGGCTTGCTTACTCACCGTGATGCTTTTCCTGACCTGTGTTCCCGCGGCTCTGGCGGCGGACAACTCCCGGGACTTTTTCTTCCAGCTGTCCGTGGACGGCAGTGACAAGAAGGAGGTTCAGCCCGGGGATATCATTCAGGTGGACTTTAACCTGAACAGAACCGACAGCGCGGACGCCTACACCATGTACGGTATGCAGAACGAAATCCGCTACGACAGCAATTTCTTCCAGCTGGTGGAGGGCAGCGCCCTGCTGAGCAACGGAATTTCCACCACGGATATCGGCCTGCGGGACAATTACCGGGAATTTTACATGAATTTTGTGTCCCTGTCCGGCGGCGAAACGTGGGAAGCCAAGCGCCTGGTTGGCTCCTTCAAGCTGAAGGTGATCGCCACGTCCGGCGTGTCCAAGATCACGAATCAGGACTATCTGGTCTCTACCAAAGACGGAACCGGGGAATATAAGGCCTCCTGTCAGGACGTGACCGTCATCATTTCCACCGACTGCACGGTCACCTTCGAGCCGAACGGCGGCACGGCGGTTCCCGGTCAGACCGTCCGGTACGGCGAAACCGTGGAGCGGCCGGACAATCCCACCCGGGAGGGCTACCACCTGGTGGGCTGGTATTCGGATATTGATCTGCAAAATCCCTGGGATTTTGACACGGATACCGTTCAGGGCAATATGACCCTGTACGCAAAATGGGAGAAGGGCGACGCGCCTGAGACGGACGGCGACGGTACCGGCAGCGGCCTGTGGTGGCTGCTGGGTCTGGGCTTGCCCGGTCTGCTGCTTCTGCTCCTGCTGCTTCTGCTGCTGGGCAGAAAGACGGTTCACTTCGAGACCGGCTGCGACAGCAAGGTGAAGGATCAGAAGGTGAAGAAGGGCGATCTGGTGACGCGCCCCGAGCAGCCGATGCGGCAGGGCAGAGCCTTTGCCGGATGGTTTGCAGACGAGAGCTGCACCAAGCGCTGGGATTTTGACAACGACAAGGTTGAAGACAGTATGACACTCTACGCAAAGTGGCTGTAAGATCATGCGCCCCCACCCGGATTTTTCCGGGTGGGGTATGCGTGCATTCTGCGGCGCAGCCGCAAAAAAACGTAAGTCCATACATTTCTCGCCGCCACCGGCGGCCTGCGAAGGATTCGCAGGATAAAATGGTGTTAACCATTTTATCGAGAAATCGTATGAATGCGGGCAAATTCCGATGGCAAAGGGAACGGCAGTATGGATTGGAATTCGTTTATTCAAAGCAAATATCTGCGGGGCGGACTGTGCGCTTTGCTGATCGCCGCGATTCTGCTGGGACTGTGGCTTCCGGGAACGGGGCTGAAGGAAGCCCAACCGGACGACCCCCTGCAAGGGGAGAGCGTCCGGGAAATCACGGCTCTGAAGCTGGGGGAAAACGGGCAGCAGCTGAATACCGTTTCGGTTCCCGACGGCGGGCAGTCAGGCTCCGCGGAACCCCGTCCGGAAGAGACCCGGCCTGATTCCGCCCCGGACGACGGAGACGACGGTCAGGAGAACGGAAATCAGGGCGCCGACGGCGGGGAAGTTTCTCCCTCGGAGCTGTCGCTGGTTTTGACCTGGAACGCAAAGGGCATTGCCTGTGCCGCGGGCAATACGCAGGCGTTTTCCGTAAGCAGCTATGAGCTGAACGAGGACTTGTTCCGGTTTCGCGTAAGCCTGACCGGAACACAGGCGCAGGATGCAAAGATCGTGGGCGGCGTTTCCGTCACCGAATCCACCCAAACGGCGAAGGAGCTGACCTGGCCGAGCGGGTCGCTGCCTATGACACCAGCGGCGGGGACGGACAAGGAGGTCTACGAGGTTTCCTTCACAGTCAGAACCCCGGAGCGGGACGTGTTTTTCCGGTATAAAATCACGTATCAGAAGCTCCCGGATGTACAGCTTTCCTTTACCTGGCGGGGAACCGGAAACCACAAAGGCACGCTGCTTTGTCTGCCCAACGGCAGCGTTGCGGATAAAATCAAGAACAATCAGCTGGCCGGTGGCGGGATAAGCTATGAGATGAAATTGGTCGGCAGCGATGCTGAGAGAGCGGGCGCGAGAATTATGAGCGCCAGTTATACCTCCGACGGAGCATCCGGGAGCGGCGAGTTGGATGCCCGGAACGGGCAAGGCTTTTTGCCTATGACAATGTCGGCGGGTGAGACCTCCAATACCTATCGGATTTCGGTTTCCGCCCTTGCAAACGGACATCCGGCGCATTTTGAGGTTATTCTGCATTATGGCAACGATGTGACGCTGGAAATGCGCTATACCCTCAACGACGGCAGCGAGAGGAGCGTTTTCTGCCAAAACAAGCAGCTCAGAACGGCGGATACCGTGTATGACAACCAATTGACAGATGGATTCCTGGAATATGAAATGTCTATCGTCGGCTCTGATGCCGACGGCGTTAAGATTACCTCCGTCACATGTAATCAGTCTGGAAGCGTCGAGACATTGAATCAGCTGGAGAGAGGGCGGATTCGACTTCTGCTGAATGCTGGAAAGGCGGGACATAATTTCTTTGAGATCAAAGCGCAGGGGGAAAACGAATACAGTTTTACAATCGACATTCCCTATAAGCACAAGGGAACTAAGAGCGTAGAAATCCTTTTGAACCTTGAAGATCAGGACGAAATTCCTAACGAAAGCAAAACCACTCTGCGGGTTACTGCGCATGGCAAGGATGCGCAAGGAAATACGGTCAGCATTCCGGCAAAGGGAACGAATGAATTTATTCAGGTTTCACTGGATGGAATCGAGGCCGTTGATCCTACCCGTTCCGGAGACAGGTGGGAGTATGGACTGATTCCATCCAACCCAGAGACCGGGGATAGAAATGAACATACCCTCTACGTTTACGCTGAGGACGCATACGGCAACTGGGGCGAAGAGAAACTGACGCTGATTGGCTTCCGCGTAGAACCCGGGCAGAAAATCGGCGATGCGACGATTTATGTGGACATGACGGTGCTGGGGGTCGGTGTTGTCGGCCCTATCCCTTATGAGGTTCTGGCGGACGAGCCGATTTCCTATGTGGTCGCCAAGGCGATCATGGGAAAGGACACCGGTGAACCCTTCGGCGCGGCAACAAAAGGGACGCTTCACTGGCGGGGCGACTATGGCGGGACGCTGGACACCGGCTTCTATCTGCGGAGTTTGAATACCGACTATCACGCAGATGCACTGGAAGATGCGGTCTGGCCGGGAAGCACGGAAGAGGAAGTGCTGGATGCCATCGACGCCCGGTTCGGCGCGGGGACTGGTCTTGCAGTTTTATGGCGCTGCCTGTACCGCAACGGACTGAACAAGAGCGCCGGCTCCGGCAGCACCTTCGGCGAGTTCGATTATACCAGCGGCTCCGGGTGGATGTACTCGATAGGCGGCAGCTATTACCCGGGTCAGTCCATGTCTGCGGTGCGTCTGAAGGACGAAGATGTGCTGACGCTGCGCTACACTCTGGCCTACGGGTGGGACATCGGCGGCGGCAGCGACAATTATGGCAATATTGTGGGCTACTGTGTTACGGCAATTAATGGTGACATCACTCCCAGACACCAGATGGAAGAGGTGGAAGACCCGGACGGCTCCATTCACTACGTGTGCCGCTGCTGCGGCATGGTTCAGGACTGCCCCCATGCGCATACGACCTACAAGGATTTGGAGGACGGAACCCATATTCTGCTCTGCGAGGATTGTCAGGCGGCCATCGGCGACCCGCTCCCCCACAACTGGACATACGCCGCCGGGGACACGGAGGACAGCCACGTCTGCGCGGAATGCGGCGCGGCGGAGCGGCATTTCTGGAAGGAAGTGGAAGGCACCAACACTGCCACCTGCACCGAGCCGGGCGTCAGAACGGTCAGATGCAGCGTCTGCGGCATGGAAAAGGAAGAAGAAGCCGAAGCGAAGGGGCACACGCTGGACAATCGCTGGAACCACACGGCGCTGGAGCACTATCAGAAATGCTCGACCTGCGGCGAGGAATTTGACCGCGGAAATCATGAGTACACATATAGTGAGGACTGGGACGAGTATGAGTGCCGTATCTGCCATGTGCTCCACGAAGAAATCTGCGGCGGCGCCCTGACGATTCAGGAAGCCACCTGCCAGAAAATCGTGTACCACTGTGACAGCTGCGGCTATGACATGACGAAGCCCGGAACCTTCGACGAATACCATGACTACGTGGACGGCATCTGCCAATATTGCGGCGGGGAAGACCCCGATCATGTGCCGCATGAACATGCCTACCACGAGACGCAACGGGTTGAGCCAACCTGCACGGAGGACGGCTACATCCAGCACACCTGCGACTGCGGGGACACCTACAGGGAACCCCTCCCGGCTACAGGCCACACCTGGGGCGAATGGTCGCCCGCAGGAGATGGGAAGGAAGTCCGCTATTGCGATGCCTGCGGCGCGGAGGACTATCGGACAAGCGAAGAGGACACATACAGCGTACAGATGCTCTTTTTGCACTGGCTATTCCCAAGAATACATCAAAAATAGGGGGAATCACAATGAATGAGAAAATTCCTGAAATCCTACAGCAGATCGAAACGGTGGTTGTGGGCAAAAACGAAATTGTCGAGAAAATCCTGATGGCGATCCTGGCGGGCGGCCATGTGCTGATGGAGGACGTTCCCGGCGTGGGCAAGACCACCACCGCCATGACCTTTGCCAAGGTGCTGGGACTGGATACGAAGCGTGTCCAGTTCACCTCCGACACCGTCCCTTCCGACATCATCGGCTACTCGGTTTACGACAAGGAAAGCGGGAGCTTCGTCTATAAGCCCGGCGCGGTGATGACCAATCTGCTCCTGGCCGACGAGATCAACCGTACCTCCAGCAAGACCCAGTCCGCGCTGCTGGAAGCCATGGAGGAGCTGCATGTGACGGTGGACGGTCAGACCTATGATTTGCCCCAGCCCTTTGTGGTGCTGGCCACCGAAAACCCTGTGGGTTCCGCAGGAACGCAGCTGCTGCCGCCCTCCCAGCTGGATCGGTTCATGATCAAGATCAGCATGGGCTACCCCGATTTTGAAAGCCAGATCAGCATTTTAAGGGACAGGCACACGGAAAACCCCCTGAACCGGGTGGCGCCGGTGATCGACCGGGAGCAGCTGCAAGCGCTGATTCAGGAGGCGGCGAAGGCGGAAATTCAGGACGCCGTTTATGAATACGTCACCCGCTTGACCCAGGCCAGCCGGGAGCATCCCATGGTACAGCTGGGCGTCAGCCCCCGGGGCGCGCTGGCAGTGTGCCGCATGGCGAAGGCCTACGCTTACTTAGACGGCCGGGATTTTGTCATCCCGGAGGATGTGGCTGCCGTATTCCCGGATGTGTGCTGCCACCGTCTGGTGCTGACCACCAAGGCAAGAATGATGGAGGAACGGCCGGAGACGGTTATCGCCGCTATCCTGGATTCTGTGAAGATGCCGGTGGTGAAACAATAAACGGAAGCAGGTACTGCTTATGATCGCAATGAAATTGGGTTGGGCGGTGCTGGAGGGCATCTGCGTCTGGCTTACCCTGTATTATGGGAGCGGCGGGGCGTTGGCTCTGGGGGTGATGCTGCTGATTCTGCCCCTGGGCAGCCTCCCGGTTCACCTTTGCCTGAGAAAACGCCTTCGGGTTCGGGTGGAAGCGCCCGCCGTGGCGCGGAAAGGGGACGAGGGCGGCGTCACGGTCTGGCTGGAAAACCCCACGCTGCTGCCCGCCCTGCGGATCCGCTGCCGGGTAACGACCCGGAATCAGCTGAACGGCGAGCGCTGTACCCAACATGTCATGACCTGGGCGTTCCCGAAAGGGCAGCGTCGCGCGTCCCTGCGCTTGGGAAGCGAATACTGCGGGCGCATCCGGATTTCCGTGGAGCAGGTGAAGCTCTATGACTGCTTCGGCCTGATCGGCGTTCCCTGCGGCTGTACCGGAGAAGCCCATATGACGGTGCAGCCGGACACCTTCCCCATTCGGGTAAATCTGATTCCCAACCCCGACAGCCAGGAGGACAGCGACAGCTATTCTCAGGAGCGACCCGGCGCTGACTTAACGGAGACCTTCCAGATTCGGGAATACGTCCCCGGCGACAGCATCCGGCAGATCCACTGGAAGCTCAGCGGCAAATTCGACCGGCTGATCGTCCGGGATCCGGCGCTGCCCATCACCCGCAATGTGCTGGTGTTCTGGGAGAGAACGGGGCAGTCCGGCAATGTCAGACGCATTGACGCCCAGGCGGAAGCGGTGGTGTCCGTGTGCCGGAGCCTGGCGGACGGCGGCGTCCAGTTCATGCTGGGATGGAACGATACGGAGGGCAACGTCTGCGTCCTGCATGAGATCTGCGCCATGGAGGATTTGGTCGGCGTCATCCCCAGTCTGCTGCGTGCCGCAGGACGGAGTAGCGGCGTGGGCGGCGCGTCCCTTCTGGTGCAGACCCGGCCGGACGCCCTGTGCGGGCATATGGTGTACATCGGGGAGGAACCCTGCGCCGATGTATTGCAGATGCAGCGGCTGGGACATGTCACCGCGCTGCTCTGCGGGGAGTCACCCTTGGAGGGGAGCATTCCCTTCGACGTGGGGCGGTATCGGGAGCAATTAGGAGAAATTGACGTGTAAGGGAGGCGAAAGCCTTGACCTCAAAAATAAAACAGGGGATGCACCTGCGCCAACCTGAGAGTTCGTCGGACGGCGGGTGGGTGCTCCGGATGCTGGCGGCGATGCTGGCCTGCGGGGCGCTGCTGTTTGCCCTTGCGGCGGTGGCGGGATTCCGGACGCGAAATCTGCTGCCCATCCTGCTGACGGCGGGCGGGTACGTGTGCATCGCTTACGG
>ENA-OURU01002669-OURU01002669.1-human-gut-metagenome-genome-assembly--contig:-NODE-2669-length-16828-cov-3.100578_pt1 | contig 16828 bp, 22 predicted proteins | sample MGYA00242137_ERZ509064 | MGnify/ENA primary metagenome ERZ509064 (study PRJEB26280, sample SAMEA2338777) | human gut metagenome | biome: human gut; feature: human-associated habitat; material: faeces...
CTCCTCAAGCTGAACCCTCCATGAAAAAACCGTTGGGAACCCTTTGGGTACATAGCCGGAAGTCGGAGAAATGTCTGTAAGCTCGCTTCTTGCGTCAACATAGTAGGTAACTTCAATGTAGGGAGGGTTGGAGCTTTTTGGCGTCCAAACGGCAAGTGGGCCAGACGCATTGAAGAAATATCCACTAATAGATAGCGGCTTTGTAAGAAGGTCACGATAGTCGGACGTGTAAACTAACGCAGGCAACCAATCCGTCCACGGGCCGACTTCATCGAACACAGCTGAAGCGATACCACTGCCATTGCCAGGCATATTATTGTAAGTCAGGGAAGCAAAGTCTAAGTCATCGTTCTCTGCCGCCACGTTTATCCGACAATCAAAAAATAGCCGAGAATCAACACCATCAAGCCTATAGTATCCCACAAGCGATGCGCGCTCTATGCTCTTGTACCACAGGCTTTCCGGCAATGGCTCAAAACGCACAAATAGCATTCCCCGCAGGTCTTGCATAGTACTCAAGGTAACAACATCACTTGTGCGATCATTTGAATATGCGTTTCCATTGCTTACGAATACCCAGTCCACCGGGTTTAAGCGATAGGTCGCCATTAATCAACCTCCTCTGCAGGCATCATTCGGGTTTTGCGCCTGCGGTCGCGGGCCAGGCGGGCTATGTCGCTGAGCTCGGAGATCTCCCGCAGGCTCAGAGTGACATAGTACACATCACCGGTGCTGCGGGCCGACTCCTGGGCGCTCTGGATGACGGAGCCGCGCGGAAGAAACACGCGCTCCGGACCGTTCTCGCCGACCCAGGTGACGCCGCCTGGGAAGTTCCAGTCTCCGGAGGCGTTGTACATGGACTGGAATACGCGGCCAGAGGCGCTGTCGCCGCCGAAAAGGATGCCGTTTATAGAACTTATATTATCGTTGAACCCGCTGAAATCAAACGACAGCAGATTTACTATTGACGAGAGCGACAACAGCACCACTTTAAGCGCGTCGGATATGGTCGCAATTACCCAAGCAATCGTATAAAACACAGGAGAGCAAGCCACAAGCACGTCCCCTAAAACCTCAAAAGCTGGGGAAAGCGCAGTTACCAGTTCGAGCAGAGATGCGAACACAGTCACCAGGCCGCTGTCGGACAAGGCCTCTTCGATGCCTTTCACGCCCTCGCCTGTCTCATCGAAAAAGGCTTGCAGGGCAGGGGTGAACTTTAGAGCCATGGCCTGCTCTCCGGCATCCAGGCGCTCATTGAAACGAATCATCGCATCGTCCACGCCTGCCAACGCTTCAAGCTGCACATCTGTTAGGACAGCTCCCACTTTTGAGGCCTCATCACAGAGAGCTTGAAAGGCATCCGTACCCTGAACTATAAGAGGATTGAGGTCCTGGGCCGACCGGCCGAAGATCTCCATGGATACCGCGTCACGCTGTGTGGCGTTCTCTATCTGCCCGAGGACATCGATAACTTCGAGGAACACCTCCTCGGCGCTGCGCAGACTGCCATCGGCGGCGGTGACCTCAATGCCGAGCTGGTTCCAGGTCGCCGCGGCTGTCTCAGAGCCACTCTGCACATCGGCCATGCTCTGGATCATCTTGGCCTGCGAGCTGGCCACGGTATCAAAGGACACGCCTATCATGTCGCAGGCGTACTGATAGCGCTGCACGGCCTCAGTGGACAAGCCCGTCTGCATGGCTACGTCCTGAATCTCGCCGGCTGCGGCAGCCTGCTCAAGAGTGAGATTCGCAAGCGCCTTTTCGACCTCAACGACTGCAGCCGCGGCGGCTGCGAAGGCGCCGATAAGCACAGTCAGCTCGCCGCCGAGCGAGACCATGGAGTTGAGCGTGCTCGTAGCGCCTTCCGGTAGGTTAATGCCGAGCTTGCCGGTTAGATCATCCAGAACGTCGCCGAGGCCCTTGCCGCTCTCTGTGGTATCAAGCAGCCCGCCGTCGAGCGTATCAAGCCCTGAGGATGCGTCAGCCAGGGCCTCGGTGTTGGACTGCAGCTGCCGTTCCATTTTGATTAAATCAGCCTCTGCATAATTTAGGTCCGTCTGCCACTTTTTTGTGCGTTCATCAGCCTCACCATATCTGGTGGCAGCATTTTTGAGTGCCGCTTGCAGCATTTCAATTTTCTCTTTTTGCGTAAGTATCTGGCGATTTAGAACATCGTTGCTTTCAGTGAGTGCATCAAGGCTGTCAGCATTATCGTCAAATTGGACGGCAACCAGCCGCATCTCTGACCTCAGAACTTTAAGAGATTTATCAATCTCACCCACTGCATCTCGAAACTCTTTTTCACCATTCAGTTCAATTCCAAATTTTAATGACGGCGTGGCCACGCTTAACCACCTCCTCCGAGTAAATAGGCTGACAACGACTTCTGCGGCTTGTCCTCGCGATGCAGTGTCCTCCGGGGCGCGGCAGCATGCAGCAGAGCCGCAACGCGCGCAGGTGTTGCGGTGCGCCAAAAGGACCTCTCGTCGAGCTTCAGGACGCTCATCCATGCATACATGTACCAGGCGAAGTCGATGCTGCGCGACTCCGGCTCCGCCTGGTCAGTCAGTTTTTTTGGTCGTTCTCCTCTGTGGAGAGCTCTGTGTCGGCAGACATGGCTTTTCCCACCAGCCGCATGACAATCGCCTTGACCTCGTTCATCCGTGCGGGTGCGAGCATGCGCCCCACCTGGCGGGAGGTATAGCGAACCTCTATCCCCTGCTCATCAGCGGAATCATTGAGCATGGCCGTGAGGAATTCCATCAGTGGCCTGGCGCTGGACTTACCCGACAGTGCCTCACTGATTTTTCCGTCAAAGGCCTCCTGGACATCGGCCAGGACGTTCATGTTGCAGCAAAGTTGAAAGGTGTGACCGTCGAATTCAAACGGCACACGCTCAAGGCGCATATCTATCATGCCTGGGACCCTCCGAGCGCCCCATCGACCCACTTCCGGGCATTCCCTACAGTATCAACGGTCACGACGTCGACCAGGTTTTGCGTGGAGGAGTGGTCTGCCATGAACTCGCCCGTCGTCGTGGGCGTCTGGAATGTAAGGCTGTCGCCCTTTGTCTTGTATACCATAGCCGGAAGGCCGAATATGATGCGACGCACAAACACACAGGTGTATTTGAGAGCGCCGTCTATCATGTCGGGAGCATAGAACGCGCAGCCTACAGCGGAAGGCTCGTCTGCGCCTGTGTATGCAAGTCCTTTCGAGGCCGGCTCGAGGCCGGAAATGGTTATCGAAGAATCCTTTGCTCCGAACATCATTTTCTGGGCTTCAGCTGGTATGTATTTGGTCGCGACACTCATAGTGCCGCCGGTGATGAGCTTCATAAATTCAGAGAGCACGCCCTCAGCATAGAGACGGCCCTCGGCATATTTGAACTGCAGGTTCACATCCATGGCGTCACCGATGGTGGTGACGTCTGAGTATGAGATGGCTCCGTCTGTATTCTTGTACTTGCCGATTTTAATATATCTCAGGTCAAATGCGGGCATTATATCAGTCCTTTCTCGTGCAATATCGTGTTTGCCGCATCCTCACAGGCGCGGATCATCTTAGGGGTTGCGTACATAATGGCAGCGTTCCAGAAATGTGAGCCGGGGATGTAGCCGTAGGCCTTTTTGCGCCCGTAGTTCAGTACAAAGCCCTTGACCGCATTCTTTACGCCCTTCTTATCCTTGCCCTTAATGGACGCAGTCACACTGTAGCCGCCTTTTTTTATGTTTATCCGTTTGTAGTAGGTAATACTGTCGCGCATGGCTCCGGTATCAACATGCCCGGCGCGCACCAGGGCGCTCCGGGCCTCTTTCACAAATATCTCGGCGCCGGCGTACAGGATCTTCTTGGTGTTCTCCTCATCGTACAGGCCGTTGTCCTCGAGCTGACGTATCAGCTCCGGCAAGGCGCTCTCTGAATACTGAAAACTAGCCATACAGCGCCCCCGCAGCTATGGCCGTCAAGCTCGCCTGGGACTGGCGCTTGTCGTCTGAGTACTGCACGGCGTCCAGCGTGGCGATCCAACCAGCAGCTTCAAGTGCTGCCTTCACCTTTATCATCAGCGGCACATAGCTCCCACCGGTGAAGATGTCCACGGCGTAGGCCACGCCCGTCTCAGCTTCCATACCTTCGGCGTATATCTGCCCGGTCTGCCCTATGCACTGATAGGTCACGAAGGCGTCCTCAGTGCCTCTGTACGGAACCGAGGACACAGGCGCTCCAATGTCCGCAAGGGCTTCAGCTATCGGTATCATGCTCTGCCTCCTCAACCGGGAACACCGTCTCCGACAGTCTGAGCGACAGCAGCTGCACGGGCAGCCCGTCGGAGTTCTCTTTGCGCTGGATCTGAACTATGCGATACTGGACCCCATCGACCAGGCAGAACTGCTCGGCGCTTATCGGCGCCGGCCACATCTCGGCGGCAATGTCCACGCGCTCACCGGCCTGCAGCGCGGCGTAGTATCGTGTCACGCCGACGGTGGATTCGCCGAAGTAATAGCTCCTACCTGGGCGCAGGCAGCGGGGCTCGGCCTCAGCATCAAGTGTGCAGACAGTCAGCACGCGGTCATAGATCATGCGCTGCCACCTGCCTGAGCGATCTTACGGTCATTGAGCTCTGCCCGGATCATGCGGGGCATGCCCGAGGCGTCCGGGCCTGCCCGGCGGCGATATATCCAGGCGGCATACATGGAGAGCAGCGCGTCATCTTCAGGGGCGTCCGGATTAAGCCGGACGCCCTCTCTCGATATCGCCGCATGAGCCATTGACAGGTAGTGGTCAAGCTGCACCTCCTGCTCGGGCGTGGGATGCAGCAGGCCGAGATCGGTCTGCAAAAGGATCCTCTGGTTTGCCGTAGGCGTCACTCGGCCCACCTCCTTTTAGTTAGCGGCGTCCGTGGCGAATGTTACGGTCTTCGTCGGCGCCGTGTTCGCATAGTTGAGCAGTACAAAGGCCTCTCCGCGCACAGGCTTACCGTCATAGCGCTGGGTGCCCTTAAACACCGTGCAGTCGTCCAGGAACATGGGGATGTCCGAGTAAGCGATCTTCGCACCGCTCCGCTCGGCAATGACCTCCAGCGTCAGATATCCGCCCGCAATGTCGTTATCAGCCATGAACTCGAGCTCTACGATTTCGCCGCCTATAACCGGCATGACATTGGAAACACCAGACATAAGTGCTGCGGAGCTATTGAACTCAAGGCAGCGGCAAATGAGGTCCATATGAGTCTTTCTGTTCATGACCCACACAGGGGCACCAGTTGCGTAGTTAGGCTTCGCGGTTCCCAGAGCAGCCAGTAGAGGCGAGAAAAACTCCTTGCCGGTGCTTGCCGCCAGGTCAAGAGTCAGAATATTGGAGGTTGACAGGTTTGTAAAAGTCCCCTGGTTTTTGCCCCACCATGCAGGCTGCGTAGCGGCGGCCAGTCGTGTGACAAAGCCCACGGGCATTTTTGTGCCGGTGCCATACACGATCGCCTTATCAAGTGCAAGACCTATAGCCTGCCCAAGATAGTCAATGATTGTGGCCAGAAGCTGGAGATCCGAGTCATCCTCAAGGCTGCTGTTAGGCACGGACACATAGCCGCCAACTTTGTATTCATCCAGTTCTACCTGTGTAAAGGTTATGGTGAGCTCATTGACAGCACCAACCGCCTCCGTCCATATCCCTTCCGGGATTGCTCCGGCAACGTTTTGACGTCCTTTCCCGGATATCGGGCGAAGCGTAACAAACCTAATCAGCTTTGAATAGCGATCAACGCCGTCGCGCAGCACGCCCATCAGAATGTCGGGAACACCGAGCTCGGCGCCGGTCACGGAGGATGCAGCGCGGCGAAAGCCGCGGACACGAGTCAGGAACTCTTTTACGTCCTCTCGGGTAACAAGCGCCGTGCGCTGTTCAAGGGTCTCGCCCAGGGCACGCATCGCCCTGGTGTTGGTCGATATATTCGCCACAGAATCACTCCTTTTCTTCACATCTGCGCCGGGCTCGGCGCTTCTTGCGGCCTTGCCGGCCGCTTCGATTTCTCCGATCTGCCTCTCCAGCTCGGCGATCTCGCCAGATATGCGGGCCTGCTCGCTCGTGTTGGTTTCCCGCGTCTGCTCGAATTCGCTTACAAGCGTTTCCACGACTTCGCGCTCCTCATCAGTCGCGGCCTCGTTTATCGCCTGTTCAAGCTCCGCCTCGCGAGCCTCGAAGCTGGATGCGGCGGTACGCAGCTGCTCCAGCTCGGCCTGCAGGGGCTCGATCCTCTTGCGGAGAACGAGTACTTTAAGTGCCATTGCTACCTCCTAATCTTCGTCTCATTTCAGCGCGCCAAAGCTCCAGGCGGCGCCGGTTGATGGTCTCCAGGTCCCTGCGCCTGGCTTCTATGCCAGTGTCCTCATACGCCGGGAACGTGCAGGGGCTGACCTCGTAGAGAGGGTTGACCTTTTCGATCTCCCAGCGGCATTTGCCGTCACCCAGCTCGATATACCGCTCAGATTCGATTTCAAAGCCAAACGAGCACTGGCTCACGTCTCCGCGCTTGACGCGGGCATAGAGGTCCATCGCCGCTCGGTCTTCCTGATTGATGGTTATGCGCCCCCACAGGCCTCTGGAGTCTTGCTTCAAGGTCATAGTGCCGGCGCGGGTGCGACCAAGGACGAGGTCTGTATTGTGGTTTACCAGCGCTCGCACGTCACCGGACACAGATTCGTCAAAAGCACCAGGCAGGATAACTTCCGATGCTCCCGGCCAAAACTCGTAGGGGCTGTTGAAAACGGCAAAGTATCCCTCGATATAGAGTTCAACTCCCTCCTCGCGCGTGGAATACTCGACCGGCAGGCAGCGGCGTTCCATGTTAGTTCTATTGGCTGCGGGCATATCAGTCCTCCTCACTTTGCAGCTTTTTCTGATTGCCGATCATGCCGGCGGGGATATAGTTCTCCAGGATAACGCGCTCATCCAGGCCGGGCTCCGGCGGCAGGTCAAGCCAGTCGCGGACCTCGTTGCCCGTCATTATGCCGCGGACATACTGGTCGTCGCCGACCGAGGCTAGTGTCTTAAGGTCGTAGGCATACAACCTACGAGTATTGAACTTCCAGTACCAGCGATCGGAGATTAGGAGCTTCTTTGTCAGTTCCTGTGCGATGCCGTTCGCTATCGGCTGGGCAGTCGTGCGGATAAAGTTGTTGTACGCCGCCTCGCTGTACTCCCCCACGCCGAGGAAATACGGAGGTACCCGTATTGCAGCCGCGACGCAGCGCTTGTCCATCTCCACGCTGGACGATATCGCAATGTCGGCCAGGGACAGCGGTTTGACCGTGACAACATCCATAAGCTCCGCGGGGATCATCCAGGGCTCGCCGGCGCGCTGCGTCTGTATGTACTCATGCATCAGCTTCTCGCGGCCAGACGGATCTCTTAGTTCCTCGGAATTAGAGTCCACCTTGATGATCACGCTCGGCATCCACTTTGAGGACATAAAGGCGTTTGTGGTCGCCGCGGCCTGACGCAGATTCTTAAGCACCTCGCGCAGCTGCACACGCGGGCCTCTGCCCCGCCACGGCGCAGCCGGATCCGGATGCAGCCGGAAGTGCAGCACATCATCAGGCGCAAACATCTGGCCGCGCCATTGGATGGAATAGCTCAGGCCGTTGTCCTGCGGCAGCGTCGTCGCGCCCGGCATGGGCAGCAGCTCTTCTATCCGGCCGTTACGGGAAGCAGGAAGGACGAAGGCGTTGCCGTCCCCAGATGTGAACATCGTGGTCACGATCCAGCTGACCCAGGTCTGGCGTGTCCCCAGACTGTACGGGGTGATATCGATCATGCGCGACAGCTCGTTTTTGAGCCGCTTGTCGCCCTCGTCGGTGTTCTCCATGAGCCATATTGTGGCGTCAGATATGATATCAGCCACCATGCCGACGGCATTGGCAACGTCCGGTGAGTCGATGAGCCTCGAATATCCGGGCACAGTGAGGTCCGAGTCTGTGTCGGCCAGCGTTATCCATCGCGTCCCGGTCGACAGCGGGGCATCCCGCGAGCGCGGGACTGGCTTAACTCGCAATTAATCACCCTCCTTCTGAGCGCCGAACCAGCCGGCGCCTTTCTTTTTGGCTTCGAGATCTATGAGATAGGTGCAGGCTGCGAACACTGCACAGTCGAACACGTCTATGCGAAGGTTCGGAGCCAGCTTGTCGTAATACGTCACGTCATCGGCTTTGTCGACGCCGTGGACGTTCTGGACGCAGTATTCAAACGGCTCAGCGTGGCAGTAATACAGCGTGCCGGCCTTGGCAGAGTTCATGAGGTAGTGAAATCCCTCATTTTTGAGAAGAGCCGTCTGCGGCTGGTCACGGACGGTAAAGTGCGCCGCCTTCATGCCGATGTAATACTCGCGGCAGAATTTGCGGTCGTGTCCCACCCGGCGCACCTTGAAACCGCGCGTGCGCATGTCCGTGAACCACCGGACCACGTCAGCGTGATTTGTGACCTTGTCGTTTGTCATGTCCAGCCAGTGGTCGTCGAGCCAGCCGAACATAGGTATCTGGTCCTGCTCTGCCTTTACGAGCGCAGCCGGACGCGGGAACCAGCAGTGAGGGACGATGATGTCCACGCCCTGGTAGTGGCCGAACAGGCACGCTGCGGTGAGGTCATGCAGCTTTGAGAGGTCGGCGCCGCCGTACCACTCGACCGGCAGCCTGGCAAGCTGGTCAAGCGTCCAGTCATACTTGGCGTCAGACGCCCGCCACTCCTCGATGTCGAAATACGCACGCAGCGACTGGATAAAGACATTGAGGCTCTTGGTCAGGAACTCCGGCCTCATCTGGGGATCCTCGCGGGCAAGCTGCGCGTCGGCAATCATGTCGGCCGGGCGGATGCTCGCGCCCCAGCCCGGATTACAGGCCTGCATGACAGCAGGGTCATCATAGTCGACTTCGCCGTTCGCGCCCTGCTCGGCCGCGGCTATGAATACGAAGGTGCGGTCAGCTATGTCCCCGGTCACGGTGCCGTCGAGGATCTTCCGGCAGAAGTCCACGCGCTGCGCACAGAAGCCGAGCTCCAGCGAGCCGGCAGTCGAGATGCCGATGACGAGCTTGTTGGAGTACGCCTTGGTCGCGTCCTTGAGCACCTGGTACTGCTTGGCGCTTTTGTAGGTATGCATCTCGTCGGCGATGATGACATTGGCGTTGAACGAGTCCTGGCGGTCGGGCGACGTAGCCAGGGCATTGATAGAGATATACCCGTCTCCGACATCGCCCGATATGCTGTGCTCATTATTGCTGCCTATAATCCGCAGCCCGTTGTCGGGGTCCTCGTCTACGGATATACCGAGACGCTTCACGTTGAATTTGAGGAAGTCAAAGCCCTCCAGGGCCTGCTTCAGCGCGCCGCCGACCTCATACACCTTTGAGCCCGACATCCGGTAATAGAGGGCAAAGGCCCAGGCCAGTGCCGCGGCGAATGTGGTCTTGACGTTCTTGCGCGGGACAAATATCAGGGCCTCGACATATCGCCGCAGCTGTGTGCCCGGCTGATAAAAGCCCATGATGTTGTAAACGCAGAACTTGTGATACGGCAGCAGCTCGAAGGGCCGTCCACGCATGGGCAAGCCATCGAGGTCCTCGCCCTGCTGGTGGCATATCGTAGTCTCGATGAGCGCGATTATCAGGTTGGCCTCTTCCGCTCGGAAGTCCCAGCGCCCCGTGTCCAAATCGGACACATATCTGGCGCAGGCCTGTCGGATCTCGGTGCAGGCGGGAACTTCGCCGGACAGGACGCCCTCAACATAGGCATCGACTTCAGCCTGGTAGTCCGCCGCTTTGGCAATGGCCGTTTCCTTGGCCGTATCCAGCAGCGCCTCAATCGGGCTTCCCGACGAGGCATTTGCTTCAACGGCGCTTCGGGCCTTTTTCAGCCCGGCAGGTGTCAGGCCCAGCTGGGTGCGCAGTGCCAGGGCATCCGCACGCAGTTTCTCGACGGCCGACCAGTACGGGTCTTTCGCCATGTACTCGGCTCCGGCCTTGTTGGTCATACGGGCCACCATCTGGCCGCCCTGCTTGCGCCATTCCTTTTCCGCTCTGGAGAGCTGGCGTTCAGTCTTGGCCAGGGCCTTGATGGTCGGCTCGTATATCTCGTTGTAGGTGTCCACGGCGCGCATTGCGTCGCGGATCATGTCCTCTCTGGCCAATTCACCGCCTCCGGCCCATTCGCGCGGGCGCGTCGTTCACGGGCGCTGCCCGCGCGCGAGTTCTTGTTTCCGTTTCTCCTGAGCGCCGAATTTTACCCCCCCTCGAAATTTTTGTCCGCTGTCGGAAATGGGGACGCCGCCAGTGATCAAGGGCAAAGATTTTCAGCCTCAGGGGGTGGGGGGGATAGTCCGGCGGCGCCATGACTCGCCGAGCGCTGAGAGACTGCCGTCGTCGTTGTGCATCGCGCGGTGCGCCTCAGCCGACAGGCTCAGGAGGTTCCAGTCAGCCCAGGCATATTCGGGCCAATCCTCGGCCGGCCAGATGTGGTGAACGACAGACGCCTCAACGTTGCGACCGTAGCGCCGCGCCTCGCGGCAGCGGTACCCATCACGGCGCAGGATGCGCGGTCTGACATAGACACGCCATCGTCGGCTCTCGTATCCGTCCCACATTCAGCACACCTCCCGGCGGCAAACAAAAAAGCGCCTGCCTCCGACACATAGTCGAAGTCAGGCACTGGCACTTTGGCACTGGCACTCGCCGTCTGAAATTGTCACGAGGAGCCGGAGCTTACACTTGCGGCACCATACCGGCAACTGCACCGCCTGGGTATCCGGCAGTATTACCTGGTCTGTGCGGGTGTCGCATATCGGGCAGACGATTCGTCCTCCTCGCACTTCCAGTTTACCCAGCACACCTAATTGCGTCAAGCGTTTTCGTGTACCTTCCGTCATTTTCTCGTACCTCCCGCCTAAAGATATACACAACCCCAAGTCAGAAAAATAATAGCTATTCGATTTTTCGGCGTCTGCGAACAGGCTCTGGCCGCGGCTCGGGCAGCAGGTACGATATATATGTGTAGCAGCCGTATCCATTCTGCCGCTCGTCTCGGTCCAGGATCACAGCTCCCGGCGGCGCTGTGATAGTCACATTGTCGTCGACCAGCTGCGACTCCCGCACAGGCTTGGCAAGGTTTCGGGATCCGACATAGCCTTTGTCACCGACCGCAATTACCTTTGAATCAGCGTCCGGGTTGCGCTCTCGTACCATGTACTGCGCGATCTCCATGAAATCATCGCGGCCGTAGTGCTCGCTGTCCGAGAGCTGGGAGATCTCTATGTTGTCTCCCCACTCCCAAAGTGAGCGAATCAGCTCATAGTCCGCCCGGCCGGACGTGGCGTTGATGACCATGTGGAAATGATACCGCCGGGAGCCGTCGTCCTGGAGCTCATGTATCGCATAAACATAGCGCAGCTCCTCCCCATCCGCACGCCGCCGAGCCCGCAGCCGGTCCATGAATCGGGCCATGATCTTCTTGCAGGCCTTGCGGTTTGGAGGCAGGTGAGCGTCATCAAAGCCGAGAGTGATCCACAGGTCGTGCCGCTTGAAATTGGCACAGAGCAGCAGCTGCAGCTGCTTCCACATCGCTTTGAAGTTCAGCTTCTGCCTGGCCGCGCTGCTGCACTTGGATTTCTCCGCACGCTCTCTTGGAGAGTCCGCCGCCATGGCCTGGGTATAGCACACGCCGTACACGAGCCGACCGGCTGTCACCGTGATGAGGCGTTTAGTCTTTGCTATGGCGGCCGCCCCCCTTTACGCGCGAAGGCGAGGCCGCAGCCTCGCCTTCCCTTTTCTGTTGTTCCCGTCGCTGCCGGAACGAGCAGCCTTCCGGCCCAGCTGATCCCCTGGCTACGCACCAAGGGTGGTTGAGGATATCGCACACGGCGCTGCCACCCGGCAGCCGGCGAAACGATTTGCAGTCAACGCTCCGCCCGTCAGCGTCTGATGCGAGCCTAAACTTTATCCTTGGCACTGGCCTTCCTCCCATCTTCAGCAGTTTTTCGAGTTCGCACCCGATATGAGTACCCATCCCGAGACCGCCCGCAGCAGGCGCAGCGGACCCGGCTCAGCGGTTTATCCGCGTCGAGCTCGGTCACCTCTTCAAACTTCGGGCTGCAGGTCACGCACAGCGTAATATGACGTTCAGTTCTCACAAGGCAGTCTCCCCTTCCGGTATGCCGATATCCGGTATGTAATAATAATGGCCATCACCGCCGCCACAGCTCCGGCATAGCCCGTCCATGAGCGTATGTGCATGTACCCGCAAAGCGGAACATCGAGCCAGCAGCATGCGATCCAGCCAATGAGCTCGGACCACATCGCCCAAAACAGGCGGTCAATTTGTTTCACTGACAGCTTCATCGTTCGGCATATTGCGTTTAATATAGCCCATCTCAAACAGAGACTCGTCCGTAATGGAGCAGCTTTCCTCAAGGCTATCCGGGCCATCACACACCGCGTTCAGCGCGCATTTGCCGCATCCGTCATACCCATCCCGAGCCTTTGCGCAGTTTCGGACTATGGTAGCGTAGTCAAATTTGTTCAATATGATTTTCATTTTCACTCATCGCCTTTCTCTTTCAGCAGAGTAATCGCCTCTTGCAGCGCCTCCTCGTTAACAGGCCTCCAGCGCCCGCCGTCAACATCTGTTATCACCGGCATGGACAGCAGCTCCTCCGTAAGCGGGGCGCCCTGCCTTCCCATTGCCCCGCGCGGGCAGCCTACGTAATCGATAAACAACTGTCCAAATTCGCCAAGGCGCTCCAGCACTGCGCTCCTCTCCCGCTCAGCAGCCACTATCTCCCGCAGTCTGTCAACCGGTATCTTAGCCGTCACCGAGAATCGTTGACTCACTTCCTCGCGCATCGTCATACGCTGGTTGAGTATCACCTCAAGCCGCTCAAGGTCGTACTCTTTGTCGTCCTCACCGCAAAGTATGTTTTCGATAGCGGCAAGTCGCCAAACATGAGGGCCGCTTTGCTCTAGTCCATCAACATTAACTCTCCATCCTCCGCCACCTTGTCCGTCATCGCACCAGTATGTCAGCCTTTCCACTATTCAATCCTCCTCAGCCACATTCAATCTGGCATACCAGACTATTTCTTCCGGAGTTTCTTCCTTCTTAAAAATGACCTTCTCCTCGACAGCCCGCATCAGCGACTCTCTGAGCCCCTTTTTGAAATACTCGTCCGGCGCAGACTCTATGAGCAGAGAATCTTCGAGCTTTCGCACCTGCGCCCGAGCGACGCATGGCACGATCACATAATCAGAACGCCGCACAGGCGTCTCCAGGGCTTTGTGGTAGTCCTCATATAGATTCTCATAATCCCGCTTGAGAATGAGCCGCTCACGCAGTTCATCATTGTAAGCCTCACGCATCGCGTAAAGCTCCGCGCTCGGTACGAAACCTAGCGCCTCAAAACATCTGGTCCTCCATCGCTCCGCCGTGGTCCTGAGCTTGCTCAGGTACTCCCTCATGCTTTTCCTCCCTTATGTTCTGTGTCTCCATCTGCCCCGGCGCGAACCTAAACACTACTATCATTGATGGAAACGGCGCTGCATTTTTGTTTCCGCCGAACTTGAGCCGTCCCTTAATGAAGCGCACCTCTGCTTTGTTGTATATGTACTCGTGAAACCATCGCGTATCAGTACGCGCGGGCAACAGCATAACCACAACATTGCCGTCAGCAGCGGCAAGCAAGCCGCGGCGCACCCAGCTTCCGATACTTTTACCGTACGGAGGGTTACACCAAATAACGCCTTTCCAGGGCTGCGAAAGGCCGTCTTGTTCTGATGTGTAATAGTGCTCACACTTTGTATTTTCGGGCGTTGCGCACACGTCGAGGGTAAAATGGAATTCTTCATTTAGCTTATCAAACAGATCTTGAGGCGTTTCCCACTCGGCACTTTTGCTCGAAAACATGACAGCGTTATTCACTGGCTCGCTCCAGTCTCTTCATTTGCTCCGGCGTCAGCAGTCCGAACTCTCCAACGTCCACCAGGCAGCCGTCAGCCGGTCCCTGCAAGATCGCCCCGCTCATTTTGATGCACGCCATAGGTATGGGCTCATCCTGAGGCTCAAAGCATTCCTCATTGAATAAACATGGCTGCTGACTTTTTGTGCAGCGGTCCATCACTCTAAATTTGCAGAACGCCATTCTCATCACTCTCCAAGCCTTTACACAAGTTTAACTGCACCACTCAGGCAGGTTTGCGCGCACGAGGGCCTCTGCGAAGGGCGGCGGCACGGCGTTGCCGCAGCGGGCGGTCTGTTTGAACTTCGGATATTCCCGCCCAGTGTAGTCGCGGTCGATTATGTAGTCGTCCGGAAATCCATTGGCACGATACAGCTCCCTCGGTATCAGCATGCGCAGGCCGATATCGGCTATGAAATACCACGCGCCGCCAAGCTCAAGCAGCAGCACCTCGTCATCCGCCAGCGCGTACCCGCAGTGAATATTGAGCAGGCCGCGGATCTTCGGCCAGTTGTGCAGCTCTGCGCCCGGCTCCGCTTTCCGCACCTCTGTCGTGACCACGCCATGATGACCACCGCCCGCGGTGATGGTCTGCACCGGCTCGGAGACCGCTCCGCCTAGGTTTGTGCCCTTCATCTTTACCAGGCTTGCAAGCGTCAGGCCTGCGCGGTCTCGCGCCGTAACGGTGCGCAGTGGGGCCTTCGCGTCCTGCCCATGCCTCTCAGCGCCGTAATATGCAGTCAGCGATGCCGCCGCCAGCCCGTAACGGTTGGCGGCGTCTATTGTCATCAGGGGCTCTGTCACGTCCTGCCCCCGGACATGCTCGTGCCGCTCAGTGTGGTACTGGATGATATAAGGCCGGCAGCCTCCACGTTCCCCAGGCCGTTCCGCAGCATGCACGACATACGGTGCCGACGACCTAATCACAAACTTGTCCACGCCGCGGATGACACGCCGCATGGTGTTCGGGCTGAGTGGTCGCTGTGCGGTGAGGCCGTACTTATCACGCACTTCCTTCCGCGTATCAAAGATGGACGGGCATGGCAGCGACCAGTCGATGATTTCCGCCGCGCTCCTCCACGGCTTTCTCAGCCCTGCCTTCGTCTCCGGGCTGTCAGCTGGGGCATGAGTAGGCTCCGGCCACGCGATGGGCCGCCCGTCGCAGCGGGCAATGAGAAAAAACCGCTTGCGCGTTGTTGGCGCGCCATAGTCCGCAGCCACCAGCTCGCGCCACTCGACGTCATACCCCAAGTCCCGAAGCTGCTCCAGCCATTTCGTGAAGGTCTGACCGGCCTTTGATTTTACCGGGCGTCCACGACGCACCGGCCCCCAGGACCGGAACTCCTCCACGTTCTCCAGGATGATCACCCGCGGCCGCACCGTTCCCGCCCAGCGCAGGACGATCCAGGCGAGGCCCCTGATATGCTTGTCCACGGGCTTCCCGCCCTTGGCTTTGGAGAAATGCTTGCAATCCGGGGAGGCCCACAGCAGGCCCACCGGCCTGCCGGCGCAGACCTCCACGGGGTCAACGTCCCACACGCTGGCCTGAATGTGCTCAGTGCGCGGGTGGTTCGTTTTGTGCATGAGTATTGCGTCAGGGTCGTGGTTGATGGCGATATCGACAGGCCGCCCGGTCGCCAGCTCAATGCCCGTAGACGCTCCGCCGCCTCCGGCAAAGCTGTCGACTATGAGCTCTCTCATTCACCCCGCCCTCCCATTTTCCGCGAACCATGTCAGGCACTTGTTCAGGTTGGCCCGCAGCAAAAGGAAGGCTTCCTCGTCCCCGCCGGCATCCGGGTGGGCGTTCTTCGCGAGTTCCCTGTACTTGGCCTTTACGGCGCCAGTGTCCTCCGGCAGCCGCTCAAATCCCATAGCCTTGAAGCAGTCCGGAATGTCAGCCGCCGCGGAGAGCGCGGGTACGCCGGCCATGAGCATGTCCAGCGTGAATATGCCGTTCTCGATGGCCCGCGCAAGCCCCTCCAGTGCAAGCACTATCTGAGCAAATAGGTCCGTCACGTTGCTCAGCCGGCCGTTCTCTGCGCTCTTATCGACGGAATTCTCAAAGCGATACGCCCGCCCCGCGTAGACCATTTGCACCCAGCATCCGCGGCGGCTCCAGTCGTAGTCATATACCTGCACCCCGAGTCTGTTCATAACGCGGCCCAGTTTCTGCTCATATTCCTCGCGCGTTCCTTTATATTTGCGCACCATTGTCCGCTCCTCCTTCAACAAATCCCAGCTCCCGCAGCAGCTCGTGTGGGACAGGGATCACTTCATAACGTGACTTGATCCGCCGTGTCTCGTCGCGCTCCGTCCACTCGTGGCTGAGCAGCACACGTTCCCCTGCTGTGCCGAGGTGCAGATAATGCCGCTCCCCCTCGAGCGAGAACTGAAGCAGGCACGCCCCGCTCGGGTATCGTACAAAGCGTTGCCCGCCTTTCTGCCCTGTCTTAATGCCGTAATGCTTAGCCAGGCACAGTATCCTCGCCGGAGTGATATTAAGCCTCCGTCCCGCCGCGTCCATGCCCGTCCCCCGTATCAAACCAGTTCCGGCTCTCAAGCCAGGTCCATATTGGCCCAGGCTCATCCGGGCGGCTCAGCCTCACCGCCAGCGCCGACTCGCTGTCACTCAGCACTACGCAGCCGGTCTGTAGGTATGACACATAAGCAGTGTTCCGCTCTCGCAGAGCCCAGCCGGGACCGATGCCGTATATATGTTCGTCCAACGTCTGAACAAGCTGCTGGGCCCCGAGCCGCAGCGGCAACAGCGCGCAGGGCCGCTCCGCATAGCTGCGATTGAAATATGTACTGTACTCAGTCTCGAAAACCTCGTCCTGCATG
>ENA-OURU01002727-OURU01002727.1-human-gut-metagenome-genome-assembly--contig:-NODE-2727-length-16387-cov-2.382378_pt1 | contig 16387 bp, 16 predicted proteins | sample MGYA00242137_ERZ509064 | MGnify/ENA primary metagenome ERZ509064 (study PRJEB26280, sample SAMEA2338777) | human gut metagenome | biome: human gut; feature: human-associated habitat; material: faeces...
TATTTCTACATTGTGATAAAATCCATGGAATAAATTCAAATGATGCAATATTATCTTTATCACTTTTTCCTTCCTTATAATCTGCATTTGTAGGAAAATTTAGTCCAGCCATTCCTAACCCCATTTCATTTACTGCATCATAATAAAGTGGATAATCATTAAATACATATGACATACCAATAATAGCATAATGTTTATTAATATCATTTACTTTTTTAAATTTAAAAGGATAATTTCTCGGCGTTATCGTAACTGTTTCTTTATATGAATATTCTAAGTCTAAATTTCTACCAAAATAATGGTCCTTTGTATTATAAGTTATTGCAGTACACATAAATTATACCTCCCTTTTGTACTTTCAAATTACTATTTTATTATCTTGTAATTATTATAACATTAAACAGTCCTTTTTTCATATACTTTTAACTAACTATAATTATTAAGAATTTAATAATAAGTAACTTTCTCAAAGCATTGTATACTTTTATCATTTTAACTTTCTCTTGACTACTATAAATCAAAAAGATAGTATAACCATAAAACACTATCTTTTATTCATATAAAATTTAAATTTTATAAATCTATACTTCATCTTCTTTAGATAATTCTAAAGAATTAAAATCAAGAGAATAATAATCACCATGCTTTTCAAAGATAACACTATCTATACCCAATTCCAATAATTTATTATAAGTAAGTAATTCAAGTTCTTCAAGATGTAAAACCTCTCTTAATATCCACTCACCTAAAGCTTTATTAGGATTAGACATAATTGCTTTGTCATTATCTTGACAAACTTTCATAGAAAGCATTTTACCACTAGGCAACCTAACATCAAAACATTGATCTCTAGGAGGAAAAAAGTCTAAATGTTCTTTTCTTATACTAGCAGGAAAAGGAATATATACTTCATTTAGATTTCTTTTCCTACCACCTGCATTCCATTGATTTAATCCACTCTTCTCTGGAACGATCTTTTTTCCATGAGAATAAGAATATAAAGGCAAAGTTAAAACTTCATTTTCAGTAATTGTAACTAAAGAATCGTCATCAGGCCTTCGAATCAAAGATAAAGGATCTCCAACAATAACAACATTAATATCAGCAAAATAACTATCAATTAAAAACTGTTTATATAAAGTACTTTTGGTAATATTAAATTTATAATTATGTTTATTATCAGTAAAATCAATAGTATTTTTATTTATACTCTTAATTTTTATATTATCTATATCTATAAAATCCATTGGTTCTTCAAAAAAATGAAAACCTTCGCTGTTTCTAACAATACAATGAAATATCATTTTTTCAATGCCATATGTATCCATAGTAAATTTTAACCTATTATTTCTTAATTCAGCAATTTTAATTATTTTATCTTCAGGATTTAAACTTTCATATAAAGAATGTTGATTATTAAATTCTTCAACTTTTTGGAAAGTTTTCTTATTACCTTCTAAAAATGTTTTAATCCCAACACCAATATTTCCATATTTTGCATCAGCAGGAACATCAGAACGTGCCAAATTTTCTGCATTAAATGCATTACAAAACAAATTTTCTGTAGCCCTATAATATAACATCGGTGTAGAACTATCTGAAAAAAGATATGACAACATACCTACAACCTGTAAATCTTCCATATACTTTTTAAAAGTTTTTTTATCATAATTAATAATTTTCATTATAAACTATCAACCTCCCTCATTGCTCTAATAATTTCTTGTGCTACACGTTTTACAACTGGAACAGATACAGCATTACCAGCTTGCTTATAAACTCTAGAATCACATAATTCAGGAGGAATAATCATATTTTTAGGAAAACCTTGCAACAATAAACACTCCCTAGGCAATAGTTTTCTAATTCTATTTCTATTATCCAAAATCAAAGGAACATTATGCCCTCCCATACCCATATTAGCAGTTAAAGTTGGACACAAGCCTGATTTATTAGCTCTAACATATACTCGACGATATTGATATATAACCTTTTTTTCAGTTACATTCTCCTTTAATAAGTTATAGCACTTTTTATCATCTTCATATAAATATTTTTTATCAACAGTTGCATTCCAATCAACAACCTTGTCAATTGTATTAGTTAATTTAATAGGAGGAATATTTTCCCACTTAAACTTCTCTTTATCTTGCTGATTTAAAAAACCTATAATAAAAATTCTTTCTCTATTTTGTGGTACATTCCCATACTCACATGTATTTAAAACTTTTTTTGTAACAAAATATCCCCTATCTCTTAACTCTTCTTTTATTGTCTTATATGTTTTTTTATTATCATGTGTTTCTAAATTTTTAACATTTTCTAAAAAGATAATCCTAGGTTTATTACTATTATTTTCCATTTCATCAACTAAACGCATAATTTGATAAAACATATTACCACGATCATCTTCAAACCCTTTTCTATAGCCAGCTACAGAAAAGGGTTGACATGGAAAACCAGCAGTTAAAATATCAATTTTAGGAATATCTATACCTTTAACATTACATATATCATCAACAACTAATTTAGTTTTTTTATGATTAGCTTTAAAAGTTACAGCGCAATATTTATCAATTTCATTAGCCCATATTGGTTGTGCTCCTGCTTTCTTAAATCCATAATCTATACCACCTATGCCAGCAAATAAACTTGCTACTTTATATTTTCTCATCAAGAACACCACCTTTACAATTTAAAAATATAGCCATTACAATTATATCATGAGTTTTTATAAAAAGCAGCACGTTAATTTAAATCAAGTTAAATATAGATTGTAATTTTATATTTCACTTTCTGCAGTATATAAATGTTGATATTGTTTACAACTTTCTAACAACTCCTTATGAGTACCACTACCAACTAATTTACCTTTTTCTATTACATGAATAGTATCGGCATCAACAATAGTAGATAATCTATGAGCAACTATAATAACTGTATGGTCTTTAACTAAATCATCAATAGTTCTCTTAATATACTCCTGAGACTCATTATCTAAAGCACTAGTTGCCTCATCAAAAAGGACTATCTTTGTATTTAAAAGAAGAGTTCTAGCAATAGCAAGTCTTTGTTTTTGTCCGCCTGATAAGTTAATGCCACCTTCACCAATAACAGTATCATATCCCTTAGGAAGGCTCATAATATAATCATCTATATAAGCTCTTTTACAGTACTTTCTCACTTCCTCTAAACTAACATCTTCCTTAACTAATTTAAAATTATCAAGGATTGTTAAATTAAATAGAAAAGGACTTTGTCTAATAATAGAGATATTACTTCTTAAAGACTCTCTAGTTAAATCTTTAATATTAATACCATCTACAGTAATAGAACCTTTACTAGCATCAAAATATCTAAGTAACAAATTAAAGATAGTACTCTTACCATTACCACTACGTCCTACAATAGCAATTTTTTTATTGGGAACAATCTCTAAATTAAGACCATTTAAAGTATAATCTTCCTCTTCTTTATACCTGAACTTAACATTATTAAATTTAATAACCCCTGTAGTATTCTTTAACTCCTTAGAACCATATACTTCATCTTTATATAAATCATTATTTAATAGTTCCCCTATTCTTTTTAAAGAAACAGTTACTTTATTAAAACTAACTCCAAAGTCACTAATACTCTCAACTACTTCATCAATTCTCCATATATAAGATTCCATCATCAAAAATACTGAAAGACTAATAGCCCCATCTAAATAACACTTACCAGTTGTAAAGAGTATTAAAAACTGAATTAAGAAATAAGCAAGGTTATTGAAACCATAATACCATCTCTCATACTTTCTAACTTTAGCCGTATGACTATAAAGTTTATCGATAACTTTAAATATATTACTCTCTATTATCCTAGTAATACCAAGTGACTTAATCTCTCTAATTCCTGTAATATTTTCAGTTGCAACTTTTACATAAGCATCACTTTCTTTTTTTATATTCTCTTGACTCTTCTTAATTCTAGGGAAAAACTTCATCGAAATAAAGCCCATAATAATTGCAAGTAACATAATCTCTAAGAACAAGACAAAAGATATTCTAATTGCAATAACAATAACTATAATTACAACTACTGCTTTACAAATAAGTCTAACCATCTTAGATAATAATTCCATTACCCTATCAGGATCTGTATATAAGCGATTAATAAACTCTCCCACACCAATCTCTTCAAAGGCAATTGCAGGTAACTTATCTATCTTTTTATATAGGTCTTTACTTACATTTTTTGTAAACTTAATCTCAAAATATGTATATAAAGCGTCTCTTGGTATCTGTAAAAAAGTGTAGAAGATAATGTAAATCCCTTCATACATGGCAAGATAAAATATAAATGAATTTATATCTTTAGCAGTTAAAGCTTCAACTGCAACCCCCCAAAAATATACAGATATTAAAGCCGGTAAATAAGATAATGCCACTAAGATAATATAAAGAACAAGTCTTAATTTATCATCTTTAATATAGTTCCAAAATATTTTAAAATGCTTTAACTTTTCCACAATACTATACCTCCAACAAAAAATACTTTATAGTAATTTGTAAAAATATCATATAAAAGGATGCCATACCCCTTAAACTACTACAAAATATGTCATAATAATTTTGATTTAACAACAAATAAAAGTAACATATCAATCACTTACCCTTTAATCCAACTAATAATATCATACAGATAAATACTTGTCAAACTCATAAATTCAAAAACAAATATCATAATTTATAATTTTTTATTATTAACCAAATTATTTATAAAGGAAAAATAGAACTTACTATTTTCAAGTTCTATTCCAATTTACTTTTTACTAATATTATCTGCAATTATATTAAGCAATCTAATCACTTCACCAAGTCCATAAATCATAGCACAAAATACAAAGCTAGCAAGCCAAAATATTAATGTTAAAGATAAATTATATTCAGTTTTGGTACAAGCAGCAAATAGCTCTGATGTCTCACTACAAGCTGGAAATAAATTACCAACAATTACACCCACAATAAATAAGAATATAAATAAACACACTGCTAATTGCTGATAAAAATTATAATTTCTCTTTTTTTGAACTTCATTACTTATCTTTTTCAATCTAGGCAAATCTTTTCTTTCTTCATCAATTTCATCAAATAAATCTCTCATTTCAAAGTCTCCTCATCCCTATTTTTTTTAGGTCTACCACGCCTTTTTTCTTTAGGCTTTTCTTCATCCTGCTTTTTTTCTTTAGATACTTCTAATTCTTTTCTTTCAATATACTCTTTATATAAATAAACATATCTAACAAACATAAATTGATACATAGCCTCTAATAAATAAACAACTACATCTTCAAAACTATTAACTGACACTAAAGACACAACCAAGCTAATTACAATAATTCCAATCAAGATATAATAATACTGACCATTATTAATCTCTGATAAAGGGCTATCAGATAATCTTAAATCTTTACCAATAACAGTACTAGTGAAAAATGAATATCCAAAATATAGTGTAATTAGCACATTAAAAGCTAAATTTAAGATAGAATAAAATCCAAATGATTGAAAAATTGTAAATAAACTAGCAAAAGTAGTAAGTAAATAAAATACAAACATGATAACATTTAAATAATCAAAATACTTCTTACCAAACTTAACCTTAATTAAAATAAAATAAATTAAACTAACTAAATAAACACTATTATGATTAATAATAGACCTAAATATATCTCCTGCCTCCATATGACTTTGAATAGCAAAAGATTGTGATAATATTATAAGCACCACCAATAATCCGATTAAAATGTATGTAATCATATTAGGACTATCAAAAAAATCTCTTTCATTACTTTTATTCATACAAATACCTACCTTTCTTATTCCAATATAATTGGATCACTTTTTATTAATCTAACTAACTAAAGTCCTTTTTCTATAAACAGTTTTCTCATCTATTTTATAATCTTTTTCTATAGCATCAAAACTATTATATTTGCTGCCATAATTATCTTCAACTAATTTAATAAAAAGATCTTTTTCATAATAATTATTAAGAATATTCTTTCCATTTTTAAAAATGCTATAAACTTTTAATTTATCTACATTATTACCACTTATTTTATCAAATGACCAATCACTAACCTTATATATTTTATACTCCTCATCAGTTATATCTTGATTATATATTAAGTATTCTCCACATCTTAATGTAACTTTTTTAGACTTTTTAAAAAAAACAACTTTAGATTCATAGGAATCACAATACTCATCTCCAGAAAAATTATTTTTAATTCTAGATACTAAATTATTATCAATTAATTCATATAAATAAACTGAATCTTCACTAGTCAAATTATTATAATTAACAGCATTTATACCTATTATTTTAGCATTATATTTAAACACCTGAATCTTCTCTTTTTCACTATTATTAATAATAATAAACAAAAAGATGGAACTAACTATAAGACAAGTAACTACTACTGTTAAAAACTCATAACTACCCTTTCCTTGTTCATTAAATCTTACTTTCATAGTTTTTTATCTTTCCTTCTATATTATCATCAACTTTTCTAATAGTAGCAACACAAACTTTTAAAGCACTATCATAACTTCCTTTATAGAAAAGAGAACTAGCTCTATTAAGGCCACTATTAATATCTTCATGCAAAAATCTATATCTATTTCCATAGACAATCAAACTCTCTGTCAGCTTAGCCTTTTTAACCATATTAAGAGTAGTATTATAAAGTTTTAAGACTAAATCCCTTGCTGTATCAACTCTAGTATTTAATGTTTTAATAACTATAGGTTTACGAGATAATTCTTTAACTACCTCCCCTATCGCTTCATTCGCTTCATTAAGTTCAACAAAATAGTTATCACTAATAATAGGTAATTTAAACATCCTCATTCTTTCTTTGCATTCACTTAATAACTTATCTATTTCAGAAAGTTGTTCCCTAGCCCTTTGTTCATCTTCATACATATTACCGAGACTCTTCAAAGCAACATCTAAAGTAGATTCAGTCCGTTTAAGCTTTAAAGTAAGTTCATCAACTTCCTTTGTAACTAAAGAAAATGGTGTTGCCTTATTATTTACCCTATCAACAACATTTTTATATTCATCTTTAATAGAAGTTAAATCCTTATTAACTTCATTAATAATATTAACATCCTCTTCATTAAGATCATACATATTCTTAATATCATCTAATTGTTCATATATATCAGTAACAACTTTTTCTGTTTTTCTAAGTTTTTTAGCAAAAGCTTTTATCCCTTCTTCATAAACTTTACGAGAAAGTCTCTCTTTTTCAAAATCCACAAAAATACTATCTAAATAATCAAGAATAGTCTTAAGTTCAAACATACAATCTTCAAGATTTAAAACTTTTATCCTATCTAAAATAGTACTAACATTCTTACGAGACTCTTCCAAATTATAACTAAGGTTAAGATATTCAATAGGATATCCCTTTTCAGTCATCTCTTTACCTATATCTTCTATCTCTTTAATTCTTTTAGGGATCAACTGTTTACACATAAGCATTAAATCAGGAACTTCTGATACTACTATTTCCATATGTTCAACCATTGTATCTAAAGCTTTAACAATATGTACAACTTCACTATACATATTATCATCCATTGCTTTTTCAAACTCTAAAAATCTCTTCTCAATATTTTCAAGTTGCAACTCTATCGCTTCAGCCATCTCTTCATAAAGATTTTTATGATCATTATATTCTTTATTTAAAGCTCTATATTTAGTCTTAAGTTTACTAATAATACTACGATACTTTTCTTCTGATAGAGTTATCTCTTTTATCTGATCAAGTAAATCATCCGCTTGTTCTCTAACTTTATAAACTTCCATCTCACACTTTGCAATTCTAAATTTAGCCGTCTTATACTCTTTCTTATCGATTAAAGTATCTAACTCTATAAGCATATCATCTATTTTAGGAATATCTACGTTTTTAATAGTATCAAATCTATCTTCCCACTTTTGATACTTCTCTTCCATTTTTTCATTCTTGATAATTGGCTCTAGCTTAGAAAGTTCCAAAAGTACTGGTGTACTACCAATTAAATTTTTCTCACGTTCTATAGTTTCATATAAATTTTGATAATACTTCTTTTGTCTTCTTTTTAAAATGATGATAATAAAGCTTACTAAAACTATAACTATAATACTAGCACTGATTATATATAATAGTGTATGTTCCATTACTATCACCTCTACTATAACATCATAACACAAACCAACTTTTTATGCCACTAAAACTTGACAAAAATAGAATTTCATAATATGATATTAGAGCAAATTACTTGAACAGCAATGCTTTGCTTTATTCAATGTGTTTTTTTAAGCGAGTAGCTTTTGTGCTGTAAAGCGAAAAAATTACTCCCTGAATAAATGGTGAAAGCAACAATCAAGAAAATGCAAATATCAAGAAAGGAGAAAAAATATGGCAAGATATACAGGACCAAGTTACAAAAAATCAAGACGTGTTGGTTTCTCATTAAGTGAAACTGGAAAAGAACTAGCTAAAAGACCTTATGGGCCAGGACAACATGGAAATGCTAGACATGGTAAGCCAAGCGATTATGGTAATCAATTAAAGGAAAAACAAAAATTACGTTTCATGTATGAAGTTAATGAAAAGCAATTTAGAAAAATTTTTGATGAAGCTGCTAAAATGTCAGGTGTACATGGTACTAACTTCTTAATTTTATTAGAGTCTCGTCTAGATAACTTAGTATATCGTATGGGATTTGCTACTACTCGCCGTGGAGCAAGACAACTTGTAAACCATGGACACATTACTGTAAATGGGAAAAAAGTAGATATTCCATCATACAGAGTTAAACCAGGAAGTGTTATCGCTCTAAAAGAGAATTCTAAAGATCATAAAGCTGCTAATGAAGCACTAGCTAAAGTTAATAAACGTGTGGAATATGTAACGTTTGATGAAAATAAAAAAGAAGGTACTTATGTAAGATATCCTGAAAGAAATGAGCTTAACATGGATATTAATGAGTCACTAATTGTTGAATTCTATAACAAATAGGAAATGAAAAAATCAAGGATTAACCTCCTTGATTTTTTTATTTTTAAAACATTAAGCCATTAATTATTTGAGTTTTCTTCTACCTCATAATATATAGTGAAGGAGGTAAATATGGTTTTTAATAATGAAAACAAAGATTGTAAAGATAACTGCCTTTGCGAAGTTGTTAAACGTCTAGCTAAAAACTGTACTGGTCCAACTGCCCGATGTAATAAATCATCTATATATATTTTTAAATGGTAAAGTTCCATATTATTTTAATATCCCTTTATTGTTTCATCATAGTTTCCTATGAGAATTTTATCTATAAAATCTTCAACAATTTCAATAGATAATTCTTCTATATGTCTGTACTTTTTAAAGATATTCTTTTTAGTTTTTACTGTTTCTTTTTTTGCTAGTATAAATGATATTTCTTTCTTCACTATTTTTTGTCGTTCTTCTAACTTTTCGTTATCATCTTTATACTTATTCATTAATATTAAAAACTCTTTTTCTGGAAGTATCCCATTTGTACGATCTTCACATAGTTTTTGAAAATATGTACTTTTACCTTGTAATTCCTTATTAATACTTTTATATAAAGATGCTGTCGGTGATGGGTGGCACGATAATTTCGCTTTTGAAGAATCAATGAGGGAAAGCAAAGCAATAACAAAAAGGATTGACGATTTATTATCAAAAAAGCAATATTTAAAAATCGTTGACGATAACGATAAAAAGGAAAATTTAGTTAATATTGGGGATAAGGTTAGTATTAATATAAAATATTCTGATGATGATATTGAAACAGAAGTAATAACATTAACAGGAAATTATATTCCTAATACTACTAATGAAATAAATGAAATATCTTTAAACAGTCCATTAGGAAAGGCATTGTTTAAAGCAAAAATTGGGACATCAACATCTTACTTTGTTGGAAATTCAGAGATATTTATAACCATTTTGGAAAAGCTTAACAATTAAACATATAAAGTTAATAAATAAAAATAAACTACATAAAGTACATTGAATATACGCAAAATACAGCTAAATATGTGAATATACGCAAAATACAGCTAAATACTTGATTTTTGAAATAATGTATGTTAACATATATGACAAATTTTGGGAGGTGTATGTATGGAAAATATAGAACCAATCTATTTAGACCAAGACGGCTATAATGAATATCTTAAAAAAATCGAAGAATTGAAAAAAGCAATTCAAGCAAACAATATGGGAAGAAAGGAAGCATTTGATGCTGGTGCTGGTGATGGCTGGGATTCCCCAGAGTTTGAAGAAATAGAAAGAACCAATATGAGATTAAATGGTGAATTACGTAATATGTATGAATCACTAAATAGGATTGTTATCATTGAAAAACATAACAATCAAGAAATAGTAGATATTGGTGATGTTATTGTAGCAGATATGATTTTCTCTCCAGATGATATGGAAGAAATGACATTTAAGCTAGTTGGTGCAAGTGGCGATTTCAATGCTGAAATTCAAGAAATTTCAATAAATAGTCCATTAGGAAATGCTGTTTATAAAAAGAAAATTGGAGATACTTGTTCTTATTCAGTAAATAACAGAAATTTTTCGGTTTTACTAAAACAAAAAATGGATTTAACAAAAGAAAATGGTGCCCTAGTAAAAAAATTAAAAAAATAATTTTTTATTGAGGTGTAATATGAGTAAAGTTAGCAATACTTTAACAATGTTAAAATTGTTAGAGAGCGGTAAAAAGTATTCAGTGAAAGAGTTAGCAGAAAAATTGGAAGTTTCGCCAAGAATGATAAAATCATATAAGGAAGAATTAGAAAAATGCGGAATATATATTGATACTATTCTTGGTAGATATGGTGGTTATGTGTATCATAGAAAACATAATTACAATATATCTTTTGATTATTTAGATGTTGATGCAATAGAAAGTGTTATATATAAATTAGATCTTAAAGAACAACAAAAATTAAACATTACACTAGAAAAAATAAGATCAATAGTTATTTATTCAGCAGATGAAAAAAGAAATATTAAAATTGATAAAGAAGATTTGCAGAAAAAATATAATATTATTTCAAGAGCAATCCAAGAACAAAATATATTAACTTTTAAATTTCACAACAAAGAGAGACGGTTTCAACCCTTTTCATTCACATATTATAAAGACTTTATTTATATTACTGGCTATTCAATAGATGAAAATGATATTAAAACATTAAATTTAAGTGGAATTGATGATTTAAAAATGTGATTTTGTAAAAAAAAGTCACATTTTTTTAATGGTACGATATATCGCACCTATAACTGTTATAATCTTTCTTGAAAGGAAAGTTCCCCCTATGTTAATTTGTTGGGGATAAGGTAGTAAGATGAATAATTTATTTGTTTCTCTATTATATCTTATAATTTCATTTTCTGCAACTTTGGTAATACATAAAAGATTTGGAAAATTTGGATTATATAGTTGGATGTGTTTGTTAGTTATTATCTGTAATATTCAAACGATTAAACTATCAGAAATATTTGGATTAACAATTTCATTAGGAAATATATCATACGGAGCTTTGTTTCTTACAACTGATATTATAAGTGAAAAATACGGTAGAAATTCAGCAACAGAAGCAACAAATTTAAGTTTTGTTTTTATGATATTATTCACTATTTTAATATATCTATTTTTGCAATACACACCGTGTAATTCTGATTTTTCACAAAATGCTTTTGAAACAATATTTAATTTTATTCCACGTATAACATTAGGAAGTTTAACCGCATATTGTTTTAGCCAACGCTGTGATGTCTACTTATATGAAAAGTTAAAAAAGAAATATAATAAAGTCTGGATAAGTAATAATGTTAGTACAATAATTAGTCAAGTATTAGATACTACTATATTTGTTTTAATTGCTTTTGTAGGAACAATGAAACTTAATGAAATTATATCTTTAATGATTACTATGATAATTTTTAAATGGATCATAGCAATATTAGATACACCATTTATGCTAATAGCAACAAAAATAAAAGATAATAAGGAATTGGAGTGATTAATTATGAAAAAATGTTTATTAAATGAAGGACAAAAAACATTAAAGTCAAATAACAAGATTGTAAAATTTGACTACGAGCATTATATTAACGCTTGTAAAGTTATGGCTGAAGAAATTAAAAAAAATTACAACTTAGATGAAGATAATATCGAATTAATAGGTATGGCTAGAGGTGGTTTACCTATGTTAGTTACATTATCACATTTATTAGGAGTAAGAAAAGTGTCAATGATTCAAACACAAATGAGTAATTCAGATAATTGCCACGATTACGGTAAATTTAGATATATGAGTGATAATATAGATAACTCTAAAACAAAATGTATATTATTTGAAGACATAATTTATAAAGGAACAACTACGAATGGTGTTATTGATATATTAAAACAAAGAGGAAAAGAAGTTCTTGGTATATATTCTTTGATAATTGATAAAGGCTTCAAAGAAATTGAAATACCAAATAATGATGTAGATATTAAATATGCTTATGAAATACCAGAAGATGATTGGGTTTACTTTTTCTGGGAAACAGATTTAAGAGAAATAAAATAATAATTTAACATTTGGGAGGTGTTTATAATGATTGATGCGAGAAATAATCCTATTGTAATTTCTGGCCCATCAGGTAGTGGGAAATCGGAACTTATAGAATATATCGAAAAGGAATATCCAACTTTTTTGGAAGCTACTGGAATAACAACTAGAGCTAAAAGAGAAATTGAAGTTGGAAGAATGTATTTTGTTAGTAAAGCAGAATTTGAAAATTTAATTTCAACAGACGGTTTAATAGAATATTGTATTTATAATAATAATTATTATGGAGTAACTAAAAGTGAATTTGAAAAATTGAAAGAATATAATTTAATGTTTAATGTTGGCTATTCATCAGCAAAGGAAATTAAGAAAATGTATGAAGATACAACTATGATTTATCTTATGCCACCAACAAAAGAGGAATTGCTACGTAGATTAGGAGAACGTGGTAAGGAAAGATATTTACTAGGTATTCAAGAAACTATGGATTATGCCTTAAAATATGATTATTTATTGTTATCATTGACTAATGATATGAAAACAACAACAGATGACTTTATGGATATTGTAAATCAAAAGGAAGAATCAAAACAAAAAAGATTAGTACTAGCTAAAAATAAAGATTTTATAACTAACTTTTATAAAGGAAGGCACTAAAAATGATTTACGAATTGAATTTAGATGACAAAATAGAAGTTAGTAAAATCAAAAATTTTTTGGCAAATAACTCTGATTCCGATTATATGCAAAGTATTGAATGGAATATTATTAGAAATGAAAAAACAAAATATTTTATATACTATGTTGAAAATGAAGAAATAATATGGAGTTGTAATTTACTAGAAAAAGAGAAAAATAATATTAAATATTTGTATGCTCCACGAGGACCTGTATTAAAAAATTCTAATTTTGATTTAATAAATTTATTCCTAAAAAACATAAAAGAATGGATGTCAATAAAAAAATACACAACACTTGTAATTAACCCATATATAAATGAAATAGATTTAAAAAAGATTTCAAGCGAATACAATTATAAAATTACACAAAATAATGATTATAGTAATTTGCTTGATTCTTGTAAATTAGCAATTATGGATATAATATTTAATGAAGAAGAACTTATAAAAAAACTACCCAGTAAATTTAGACAAAATACAAGAAGATCATATCGTAAGGAATTAACAAGTAAAATTTCAAAAGAAGTAGATTTAGATAATTTCTACAAACTATATATTCAAACATCAGAAAGACATAAATTTAAACCGCATACTATTGAATATTTCAAAAAACTTATATCAACTTATAATGATAATTTAATTTTTCTAGAAGTTTGGTATAACAATATACCCCTAGCAATGAGTATCGATATTATTTATAATAATAAGTTAATATATTTATACGGAGTTAGTTCAACTGAAAATAGAAATTTATTAGGAATGTATAATATGCAATGGGAAGCTATTAAGTATTGTATTAATAACAAAATACCGAAATATGATTTTGGCGGAGTATTCTGTGAAAAAAATGATATAGAGAATAAGGATTATGGGTTGTATAATTTTAAAAAAGGATATTGTTATAATGGATTTATTGATATTGTTCCAGATATAACTTTTACTTTTGGAGGTAATTAACCTGAAAAAAGAAAAGAATTTATTTTTGTTAAAAGTACTAAAAAAGGGCAGACTTCCCCTTACCCCAAGCTAAGTCAAAAATTAAGCAGATAAATTATTGGCATTCTGATTAACTAAAGTGATGAGTTCTTCTGATGTAAGACCCAAAGAAAATAATTGTTTAAAGGATTGCTTAAAATCATTTTTAGTATATTTAATTCTATCCGTAACTGGTGTTTCAACAGAAGCTAAATCAACAGGATTCCAAACTTCGCCAGTATATAGCATATGATAAACAGCAACTAAAATCTTTCTAGCAATAGCAATAGTTGAACGTTTCTTACCACGACGTTTAGAAAGTTTCTCAAATTTTTTTGCATAATAAGTATTAGACTTATCTTTTATTGCAGAGTGAGCAATTTCAACTAAGCAAGGTTTAAGATAAACCCCAGCTCTTGAAATTTTAACAGACTTTTTCTTACCTGCAGATTCATTACAACCGGGAGCAAGACCAGCCCAAGAAGTTAAGCGATAGTGAGAAGAAAATTGAGACATATCAGTACCAATTTCAGTAAGAATAGTAATAGCAGAATTTCTATCAACCCCAGGAATAGTACAAAGAAGAGAAATATAATTTTCATAAGGTTCAACCAAAACATCAATTATTTTATTTAATTTATCAATTTGATTATTAAGATAATCAATATGTTCATTGACAATTTTAATTCTTAGTTTTTGTTCATTAGTAAATTGTATTCCATTAACCGAAGATAAAATATCTTCGTAAGAAGATTTGCAATTTTTACGCAAACAGCCTATAATATCTTCGTCTGAGAAAGTATCGTTATTTAAAATAATATCGATGATAGATTGAGATGATTTTCCAAAAATATCAGAGAAAACCATATCAACTTTGCAATTACCAACAGTAAGAGCATTAGTGAATCTATTTTTCTCAGAAGTTCTATTGCAGGTAAGTTTGTAGCGATATTTAGTAAATTCACGTAAGATACGAAAATCTTTTTGAGGAATAAAGTAACTACGAACAATACCTAGTTTAAACAAGTCTGCAATCCATTTTGCATCCTTGTTATCGTCTTTCTCACCTTTGATGCATTTAACCCATTTAGGATTTGCAACGACGACATTAGAAATAAAACCTTCTAATGCATTGTATACAGGGATATAATACTTTCCAGTAGATTCCATGCATACATTCTGACAATCGTTATCTAAAAGCCAATTTCTAAAACGAATTAAATCGTTATTAAAGGTAAAAAAACGTTTTCTTAAATATTTAGGTGTGATGGAGTTGGAGTCGCAAATGACAGCAACAATAAAAGATTTGTGCACATCAACACCACATGCTTTTTGATAAATAACTTCCATAAATAAATTTTGAAAGAGTGAGTTGTCTATGCAGTTAACACTAAGAATTAACTAAAGTCAATAATTAACCTACAGCCTTAAAAGGACTACTTATGTGTGCTTGAAATAACTGCATTTGCACTGCTTAAAATACTGATTTAATCCCAAAAGTTACAGGAAATCTGCAACTCCTCCTACCCGCTTTGTAGTACACACTCTTTCAAGACTGTTATTATATAGAAAAATAAATTTAGTTCAAGTTTTACATTCCTATGTGTGCCTTGAACGAAGTGAAAGGAATGATGCTTAAAATGATTAATGTAGTATTTGAAGGATCAACTGGTGTAGGAAAAACAACAATCATAAAAAAAATAAAAAAGATATACGATAAAAAATATAAAGTCGGAATAACAAATGACATAGATAAAAGTTCCCCACTATATAAAGTTATTAAAGCAATGTTTGATGATAACGCATTAGTATCATTAAAAGAAAATTTTAACACATTAAGATATGAGACATTAGTACAAGCAGCAGATTATTTGTTTTTAAGAGAAAAATTATATAGTGAAAATAATGATATAAATTTATTTGATAGAAATTATTGTTCTGTATATTCGTATCAATCTGTATTATTAGAAAACAATATAAATAATTCACAAGAGTTTATGAATAATGTGCTTTCTTGTATGAAATCTGGTGAAAGAAAAATTGATCTATTGATATACTTTGATATAAATTTAAAAACATCTTTAAAACGT
>ENA-OURU01002749-OURU01002749.1-human-gut-metagenome-genome-assembly--contig:-NODE-2749-length-16204-cov-4.424856_pt1 | contig 16204 bp, 10 predicted proteins | sample MGYA00242137_ERZ509064 | MGnify/ENA primary metagenome ERZ509064 (study PRJEB26280, sample SAMEA2338777) | human gut metagenome | biome: human gut; feature: human-associated habitat; material: faeces...
TCGTCCTCCTTTTTCCGCAACCGGTTCCTTTCAGTGTATGCGGAAAAAAAGCGGGGCATGAATGAGCTAGACAACCGGGGATTTTGATATATTCATCAAATTATATACTTTTAGTATATAACCAACATAAAGAAAACCGCCCCGGACTGAGCCGGGGCGGCAGTATGCAAAACTTATTTGATGCGCAGGATGCTCTGAATAAGCAGCACGCCCACCAGGATGGGCAGCACGAAGGTCACATAGCCGCGCACCCAGTTCGGCACCTTGGGTCCCACGCCCTGGTTGGCCTCCTCCTGGTAGTTCTTGAAGCCCCAGCCAACACGGCTGACACAGAACAGCAGGTAAACCAGCGAACCGCCGGGCAGCAGAATGTTGCTGACCAGATAGTCCTCCAGATCCAGCACGGCGGTGCCTGCCTCGAAGGGCACGAAGCCACTCCACACATTGTAGCCCAGAATGCAGGGCATGGAAATGATGGCCACGATGATACCGTTCACCAGCGCGGCCTTTTTGCGGCTCCAGCCGGAAAGGTCGATGGTGCAGGCCAGAATGTTCTCGAACACCGCCACGATGGTGGAGAAGGAGGCAAAGCTCATGAACAAAAAGAACAGAGTGCCCCACACACGGCCCGCCGCCATGGAGTTGAACACGTTGGGCAGGGTCATAAAGATCAGCGGAGGGCCGCTGTCCACGGGAACATCGTAGGCAAAGCAGGCCGGGAAGATGATCAGGCCGGACACAAAGGCCACAAAGGTATCCAGAATGGCGATGTTGATGGACTCGCCCAGCAGCCGGCGCTCACGGCCCAGATAGCTGCCGAAGATCAGCATGGCGCCAATGCCCAGGCTCAGGGTGAAGAAGCTCTGGTTCATGGCCGCGGTGATGGTGCCCAGAATGCCGGTCTCCTGCACCTTGCTCAGATCCGGTACCAGATAAAAGCGAATGCCCTCAGACGCGCCGGGCAAAAACAGGCTGTTCACTGCCAGTACCACCATGATGACCAGCAGAGCCACCATCATCCATTTGGTAATGCGCTCCACACCCTTCTGCAAACCGAAGGAGCAGATCACAAAGCCCAGCACCACGATGATGAGCATCCAGATGGTCATGGTTACCGGCTGGCCCAGCATACCGGAAAAGGCATTGTCGATGCCGGCCTTGTCCAGCCCGCTCATTTCACCGATGAGAAAACGATAGAAATAATAGAGCATCCAGCCCGCTACTGTGGTGTAGAAGGCCATGAGCACATAGTTGCCCAGCATGGCAAAAATGCCGTGCCAGTGCCATTTGGATCCCTTGGGCTCCAGCTCCTGATACGCCTTGATGCAGCTCTTGCGGCTGGCCCGGCCGATGGCAAATTCCATGGTCAGCACGGGGATGCCCACCACTGCCAGGAAAAACACATACAGCAGCACAAACAGGCCGCCGCCGTTCTGGCCGACCACATAGGGGAAGCGCCACACGTTGCCGATGCCGATGGCGCACCCGGCACTGAGCAGCAGAAAGCCCAGCCGGGAACCGAATTTTTCACGTTGCATAATTCTCTTCCTCTCGCCGTTCGTTGATCCGCACCGGGCATTGCGCTCCGCAATCACTTTGCCGCAGTACTTCTTTATTATACATTCACAGTACAGTGACTTACAAGCCGTAACTGCATTTTGTGACTTTTTGTGACAAACAAAAATCGCCGCACCGGCCCGGGCAACATGCCCAAAACCGGCACGGCGTACAGCTCAGCTCAGCTCGAACATGCCGTTATACAGCTGATAGTATTCGCCCTTCTGGTCCAGCAGCTCCTGATGGCTGCCCCGCTCCACGATCTGCCCCTGCTCCAGCACGATGATGGCATCCGCGTTGCGCACGGTGGACAGCCGGTGGGCGATCACAAACACGGTGCGCCCCTCCATCAGCCGGTCCATGCCCTTTTCGATCAGGGCCTCGGTGCGGGTATCGATGCTGCTGGTGGCTTCGTCCAGAATCAGCACCGGCGGGTCCGCAATGGCCGCCCGGGCAATGGCCAGCAGCTGCCGCTGCCCCTGGGAAAGGTTCTTGCCGTCGCCGGTAACCGGGGTGTCGTACCCCTTGGGAAGACGGCGGATGAAGGAGTGGGCATTGGCCAGCTTGGCCGCCGCCACCACTTCCTCATCGGTGGCATCCAGCTTACCGAAGCGGATGTTATCCGCAATGGTGCCGGTGAACAGGTGGGTGTCCTGCAGAACCACCGCCAGCGACCGGCGCAGATCCGGTTTCTGGATGCGGCGCACATCAATGCCATCGTAGGTAATGCGCCCGTCGGTCACATCATAGAACCGGTTGATCAGGTTGGTCACCGTGGTTTTGCCCGCGCCGGTGGACCCCACAAAGGCAATCTTCTGGCCGGGCTTTGCATAAAGGCTGATGTCCTTCAGAATCAGCCGGGAGGAATCATAGCCAAAGCTCACATGCTCAAAGCGTACATCGCCCCGCAGCGGAGTCTCCTTTCCGGAAGCGTTATCCTTCCAGACCCAGGCGCCCTGTGTGCCGGCCAGCTCCACGCTGCCCTTGTCCACCTCGGGAGTCTCCTCCATGGCGTTGAAGATTCGCTCGGCGCCGGCCAGCGCCGCCAGCAGGAAGTTGGACTGCTGGGTAAACTGGTTGATGGGCATGGCCGCCTGACGCACAAATACAAGGTAACTGGTCAGGCTGCCCACGTCGGTCATGCCGTGGATGGCCATAATGCCGCCCAGCACCGCCACCACCGCATAGTTCACATAAGAAATACTCACCACGGTGGGCACCATGGTGGCCGCATAGCTCTGGGCACTGGTGGCCGCCTGACGCAGCGCCTCGTTCTGGGCGCAGAAGGCCTCCACATTCTGCCGCTCGTGGTTGAATACCTTGATCACCTTCTGGCCGCTGATCATCTCCTCAATGGTGCCGTTCAGCTTGCCCAGCACCTGCTGCTGGCTCTGGAAATACCGTTTGCTGCGCTGACCACTGTAACGCACGGTGGCGAACATGGCAATGTAGCCCACCACCACGATCAGCGAGAGCTGCCAGTTCAGCACGAACAGCAGCGTCAGGGTGCCAACGATCTGAATAAAGCTCTGGATCACCATGGCAAAGCTGTTGTTCAGCGCGTCGGCAATGGTATCCACGTCGTTGGTAAAGCGGCTCATAATGTCGCCGTGGCTGCGGGTATCAAAATAGCGCAGCGGAAGGGTCTGCACATGGCGGAACAGATCCCGTCGGATCTCGTACACAATTTTCTGGGCAGCCTTCACCATCAGCTGGGTGTAGCCAAAAGCAGATACCACGCCCACCGCATAGATGCCCGCCACAATGCCCACCGCCGCCAGCAGGCCGTTGGTATCGGCGGGCAGGATGTAACGGTTCACCAGAGGCTTGAGCATGAAGGTGCCCAGCAGGTTCGCGGCGGCGCTCAGGCTTACCAGCACCGCCACCAGTGCCATAATCAGCTTGTGGTGGCCCATGTAGGCCAGCAGTACCCCCAGCGTATGGCCCAGATCATTGGGCCGCCGGGCCGAAAACTGCCGTCTGCTCATTCTTCGCCGCCTCCTTTCATCTGGGATTCATAGATCTCCCGGTAGATGGCATTCTCCGCCAGCAGCTGGCTGTGGGTGCCAATGCCATTGACCCGGCCATCCTCCAGCACCAGAATCTGATCCGCGTCCATTACCGAGGTCACCCGCTGAGCGATGATGATCTTGGTGGTATCGGCCAAGGCCGCAAGCCCCGCCCGGATGCGGGCCTCGGTGGCGGTGTCCACCGCACTGGTGGAGTCATCGAAGATCAGCACCTTGGGCCACTTGAGCAGGGTGCGGGCAATGCACAGGCGCTGCTTCTGCCCACCGGACACGTTCACGCCGCCCTGGCCCAGCTCGGTGTCCAGCCCCTTGGGCATCCGACTCAAAAATTCATCGGCACAGGCGGTACGGCAGGCCCATTCCAACTCTTCTTCGCTGGCCTGTTCGTTGCCCCAGAGCAGGTTTTCCCGGATGGTACCGCTGAACAGCACGTTCTTTTGCAGCACGATGCCCACCGCATCCCGCAGCGCTTCCAGCCGGTATTCCCGCACATCCCGGCCGCCCACCTTGACGCAGCCGCCGGTCACATCATACAAACGGGGAATCAGCTGCACCAGCGAGGTTTTGGCCGAACCGGTGCCGCCCAGAATGCCCAGCGTCTGTCCCGCCGGCACACGCAGGCAGATGTCCTCCAGCACATTCTCCTGCGCGGAGGCGCTGTATTTGAAATCCACATGGCAGAATTCCACACTGCCATCTGTAATCTTCTCACAGGCTTCCGGCCCATCCGCCAGGCTGGGCTTCTGATCCAGTACCTCCATCACGCGGGCTGCGCTGGCAAGCGAACGGGTGAGCATCAGAAACACATTGGAGATCATCATCAGCGAGTTCATGATCTGCAGTACATAACTCAGAAAACCGGTGAGCTTACCCACCTGCATGCTGCCTGCAATCACCATATTGCCGCCGAACCAGAGCAGCAGGGTCACCGCCGCATACATGGTGAACTGGAACGCCGGCAGGTTCATCACCGCAAAGTGAAAGGTGCGCTGACTGGTCTGCATCAGGCCGCTGTTCACCTGTTCAAACTTCTCTTCCTCATACTCTCCCCGTACAAAAGCCTTTACCGCCCGGATGGCAGTCAGGTTTTCCTCCACAACCACATTCACCCGGTCCATGGCGATTTGAAGCCGGCTGTACATGGGTGCCACCTTATACACGATGAAAGCCAGCACTGCTGCAAGCACCGGTACACAACACAGAAAGATCAGGCTCAGCCGGGCGTTCATAAAGAACGCAAGCCCCACACCCATAATCAGCATGGATGGCCCACGCACCATGGGCCGGAGCCCACCGCTCACCGCATTCTGCAACACCGTAATATCAGTGGTCATGCGGGTGATCAGCGACGAGGTCTCGAACCGATCCAGATCCGCGAAGGAATATTCCTGAATCTTCCGGTACTGCTCCTGGCGCAAAAGCGCACCGAATCCACAGGCTGCCCGGGCCATATACCGGGCATACAACATACCGGTCAGCAGTGAAAGCAGAGCGCAGATTCCCATCTGCACACCCTTCATCAACACATAGTTCACATCCCGGTTGGCAACGCCCACGTCGATGGTATCCGCCATAATCACAGGGATGAACATTTCCAGCCCGGTTTCCAGCACCACAAACAGCACTGCCAGAACAAATTCCTTTTTGTAGCGACCCAGATGCGCAAACACACGCCGCAGCTGTTCCATATATCGTTCCTCCTTCCGTTTTTTTCCAATCATTTCATCGAACAAAATTCCCCCGGGGCGATTTCAGCGCTTGCCAAAACCGCCCCAGGGGGGAAATTTACAGACGTAAAGCAGTTACCCCAGCTTGCTCACGTTCATATCGGTGGGCTTGGGAATGCCAGGCACCGTGCCGGTGCTGCTGTACTGCCAGATGTCATAATTATAATCGAAGCTCAGCTGATCCCGATACTGGGCAATCCAGATGCTGTAGGGAGACAGGCTGGCCATGTTCAGCTGGTTGTAGAACCAGCTGGCGTAGCTGTAAACGCCCGCCTTGTAACCGGAATTGCGGATGGTCTCGCAGAAGGCCACCGCGTTGGCGGTACGCTGGGCACGGCTGATGTTATCGGCCCGGCCGGTATCTCCCGCCACTTTTTCGGTATCAAAATAGATGGGATAGCTGATGTTGTAGCCCTGGCACAGACTGATCACCATGCTGGCCTCTTCCACCGCTTCGGTCTCGTTGATGGCCTGGCTGTAGAAATACAAACCGACCTTCAGCCCCGCCGCAGTGGCGCCCTTGATGTTCTGGCGGAAAGTCGAATCCTCAACCAGAACACCGGTGCCGTAGCCGCGGTAGCCCACGCGAATGATGGCAAACTCGATTCCGGAGGCCTTCACCTTGTTCCAGTCGATGTTGCCCTGGTACTTGGACACGTCCACGCCCTTTACCCAGGCCGTGCCGCCGCTGTTCCCGCCGCTGCTTTCACCGCCGGTGCTTTCGCTGCCACTGCTTTCGCTGCCGCCAGTCTCCTGCTTCACCAGTGCGCCGTTTTCATCAAAGGTATATGTAGTGCCCGCAATTACCTTGGTGCCGGTCACCTTCTGATGCGTGCTCGGGTCATAATAGGCCTGTTTATCCGAAGTGCTGGGATACCAGCCGGAATACAGAGTTACGATCACCTTTTCCGCCGCAGTCATGGCAAAGCCATCGTGAGCAATTCCCTGCATGGCACTCTCGTCGTAGAACTGGAGTGTAGGCTCCAGAGAAAGCGTGCTCACACCATCTGCCGCACCGGCTGCCAGCAGGCCGCCGCGTGCCCAGGCACCCAGATCCAGCCCCAGAACATTGCCGGCCGCTGTTTGCAAAGCTGCAGAACCGCTGGTCGGCTCCTGGCTGGCCGCCGGAACTTCCGTCGGAGCCGGACTCTCGGTGGGAGCCGGACTCTCGGTGGGGGCCGGAACCTCGGTGGGAACCGGAACCTCGGTGGGCGCCGGGGTGGGGGTGGGTACCATACCCGCATCCAACGTTGCTTCCACCAGGAATTCCGTACCATCCTGCGCAGTAGCCGTTTTGCTTACATAATAAGGACTGGTACTGCCATCGGCATATTTCAGATACTTCCGGCCATTCTGGTCTACCACATCCGGAATATACACCGTGGTTTTGCGCTCTTCTGCCGAGGAATCGTTATAATCATAGTCGTTGCCGGAAGGAGTCGGAGCCGGAGTAGGCGCTGCGGTGGGCTCAGGCAGGGTGGGATCCTTGCCGCTTCCGGTACCTGCACCGGCATGGCTGGCGTTGCCGTTATCTTCCTTAGCCTCGTTAACCTCGCTGGACTGCTTGATCTGATCCTTAACCGCTTCCACATCGGCCTTGTACTGTACCTTTTCCTTGACCGCCAGAGTCACCGGCTCGGGGGTCACAAAGCCCTCCCGCTCGGCCACCGAGACCGTATACTCACCGATGTTCACCTGCTTGATGAGCAGCGTACCGGTTTCCGGATCCAGCGTATAGGTGCTTGCCTTGCCGGACTTCGGCGTGAGCTGCACCTCGAAATCCTGCCCCAGCACCGGCAGCCCGCTGTCCGCGTCCATCACGGTAACGCCCACACTCTGCTGCACGGCAGTGGCTTCAATCTCCAGCCGAACCGGTGCCCGGGTGGGCTCCGGCGTGGCGGTGGCTTCCGGCACACTGCTTACCGGCGCAACCACAGGCTGGCTCACACTCACCGAAATGGACGAACTGTTGTTGGCTGCATTCACCGCAGTAAACGCAATGCCTGCACCGCAGCTCACGGTTACCGCCAGCGCGCAGCACAAAGCAACCAGCGCTTTGCCCAGCGGCATGCGGGAAAACTTACTGCCCGAAAAATAGCGGGAAAGATCCCGTTTGTTCATAGCTATGATCCCTTTCCTTTTTCCTGTATCTTAATCAACTTCCTCGTGCTGTAACGAAAAAGGCTATAATCATGTTTAGTATACCATATTTTCCGCATAGGGAAACCAACTTTCCCTCTCTTTAACTGTTTTTCAGAATTTTGCACGAATCCCGGCTTCGGTTCTTGTTATCTTTCTTCATTTTTCCCGACTTCCTTCTCTTTTCCTTAACCCTCTGCTGGTATTTTTGCCCTATATGTTGTAAGATGAAAAGGAAAAAGGTTCGCAATCATTTTCCCCATTCAGACAAAGGAGTTTTTTCATGGATCTTCCCATGCTACCCACCGAATTTCACACCGGTCTGTGCTTTGACGCTCATCATCTGCTGGGTGCGCATCCGGCACCGGAGCAGGGACCGGACGTCTGGCTGTTTCGTCTCTGGGCCCCCAGCGCCCGGCGTGTTCAAGTCTTTGGCGACTTCAACAGCTGGTCCGGGCAGGATCTTGCCCGTGATGCTGCCGGCGTGTGGAGCGGCTATGTGACCGGTGCACATCAGGGCCAGTTCTACAAATACAACATTCAAAAACAAAACGGCGACTGGGCCCTGCACACCGACCCCTACGGTTTTTACACGGAACTCCGGCCCGGCAGTGCCAGCGTGCTGTGGGGCCTGCCAACACACAAATTTCAGGACAAAGACTGGATCGCCAGCCGCAGCGCCCGCTATGACCATCCGCTGAACATCTATGAACTGCACGCGGGCAGCTGGAAGCGCCACCCGGACGGCCGTTGGTACACCTACCGTCAGCTTGCGGGTGCGCTGATCCCCTGGCTAAAGGAACAGGGCTATAATTTCATCGAGCTGCTCCCGCTGGCAGAGCATCCCTTCGATGGCAGCTGGGGCTACCAGTGCACCGGCTATTTCAGCGTGACCAGCCGCTATGGTACCCCGGAGGAATTCGCCGCCTTTGTAGATGCCTGCCACCAGGCGGGTATCGGTGTTCTGATGGATTTTGTGCCGGTGCACTTTGCCTGCAATGGAGATGCGCTGGCCCGGCTGGACGGCACCCACCTTTATGAATACGACAGCGACGTGGGGCTCAGTGAATGGGGCAGCTACAACTTTAACCTGTACCGGGGCGAAGTACGCAGTTTTTTAAACAGTGCTGCCGCCTTCTGGCTGGAAGTCTATCACTGCGACGGCCTGCGCATGGATGCGGTAAGCCGGGCGCTTTACTGGCAGGGCGACGATGCCCGCGGGGTCAATCAGGGCGCGGTGAAGTTCTTGCAGACCATGAACCAGGGACTGCACCAGCGTTTCCCCGGGGTAATTCTGGCCGCAGAGGACAGCACCAACTATCTGAAGGTCACCGCTCCCGTGCAATACGACGGCCTGGGCTTCGACTATAAGTGGGATATGGGCTGGATGAACGACACTCTTCGCTATTTTTCCACACCTTTTGACCAGCGCCCGGCTCTTTATCACTCCATTACATTCTCCATGGAGTATTTTTATAATGAATTATACCTGCTGGCATTATCTCATGATGAGGTGGTACACGGCAAGCACACACTGATCGACAAGATGTGGGGCAGCTATGAGGAAAAATTCGCTCAGGCCCGGTTGCTGCAGTTTTATTTTATGTTTCATCCCGGCAAAAAACTCAGCTTTATGGGCACTGAACTGGCTCACTTCCGGGAATGGGACGAGAGTCGCGCCATGGACTGGTGCCTTCTGGAATACCCCATGCACCAGGCCTTTCTCCGGCTCGTTCGGGATTTGAACCGCCTGTACCTTCAGGAACCTGCCCTGTTCAGCGGCGAATACCACAGCGGACGCTTTCAGTGGATTACCCGTGAGGCCGTAGATGATGGTGTATTTGCCTTTACCCGCACCAGTGCCGAGGGGGAAACTTTTCTGATTGTTCTAAACACGCAGGACAAAACGCACAATCAATACCCATTGTATTTTGACAATTTCTGCCATGCCCATCTGGTACTTTGCACTAATTCGCCATATTACGGCGGCAGTCAGTCCCCCGTTGGGGAAACACGTTCGATACCGGGTGGCGTAATGGGCAAAAGCCATACCCTGTATCTCGACCTGCCCGCGTTAAGTGGCAGCCTTTATCGACTGTAATAAACAGTGAATGATCATGGATTGACAGCCCCTCTCTTTCCCGCTACAATGAAGGCAACAGGAAATCCCGGGCGGCCCGGCTGCCCCTATCACACTACTTGGGAGGTACGTTCCTATGCTGCGCATCTTGACCGATTCCACCGCTGATCTTCCAGCGGCGTTGGCACAAAGAATGCAGGTGGAGATTATTCCCCTGCAGGTAACTTTTGAGAACGGCGAAACCTATCGGGACGGGCTGGATCTTTCGCCCGATGAATTCTATGAGCGGCTCAGTGAATGCCACAAGCTGCCCAGCACCAGCCAGCCCAGCCCGAAATCGTTTGAGAAAGCCTTTCAAGACGCACAGAATGCGGGTGACGAGGTAATTGCAATTCTGCTGTCCAGCAAGATTTCCGGCACCTATCAGTCCGCCCAGATCGCTGCCTCACTGGTGGATCACGATAAAATCTACCTGATCGATGGATTGAGTGCCACACTGGGCAATCAGCTGCTGGTTCGGCTGGCAGTAGAGCTGCGTGACGAGGGGCGTCCTGCTGGCGAGATCGTAAGCATTCTGGAAGAGGAAAAGCACAAGGTTCGGCTGCTGGCCGTGGTGGACGATCTGAAATATTTCCGCAAAGGCGGTCGGCTTTCCGGTGCTGAGGCTTTTGCCGGAACGCTTCTGGGAATCAAACCTGTGGTTGGTATGAAGGATGGACATGTGTCTCTGGTGGGTAAAGCCCGTGGCCTGCCCGGTGCCTATGTGGCACTGTTCAAGCAGCTGGATCAGGATGGCGGTTTGGATCCGGACAAACGGTACCTGGTAGGCTATACCGCTCATCATCGTGCTATGGAGCCCATTCAGAAATATCTGATCGGTAACCTGCATCTGCCTGCTGCCGAAGTCTTCCATATCGGACCGGTAATCGGCACGCACGCCGGCCCCGGTGCCGCCGGCATCGCCTATTTTGCCAAGGGTGAAGATTGAATCTGAAAGCCAAAAGAGCTCTGCGCTGGTTAATCAGCGCAGAGCTCTTTTTACAGTTCATCCCTTTGAAGGTCAATACACACAATCTCCGGCGGTGCGAGCAGACGCATCGGAAGCCGTGTAGTTCCAACACCGCCGCTCACATACAGTCGAAAAAAATCTGGTTCGGCCTTATCCAGAGAATAAAGTCCACTCACAAAATCGCCGGAACCCGGTGGAAGAATTCGCTGCGCAAGCCATGGCACCCCGATCTGCCCGCCGTGGGTATGCCCCGCCAACATCAGTCCTCCTTTTGGCAACTCTGCCAAAAGGTCAACGGTAACAGGCTCATGGGCCACCAGCAGCGGAAACATATCTTCCTGGAAATCGTTCAGCAGATGTTCCATATCTCCGGTCAGATAGTCATCGTATCCCATCAGCTGGATCTGATACGCCTCCAGGAGCAGGCCCTCGTTTTTCAGTACCTGAAACCCACAGGATTCCATGAATTCCTGATAGATGCGCACAGCGCCACCGCCCCAGTCATGATTGCCCCAAACTGCATACTTGCCACCGGGAGCTTCTATACAGCTCAGCTGTATGCGCAGCATTTCCAGATCCAGCTGCTGTCGATCCCGGGCGTAGTTATCCAGAAGATCTCCGCCGAAAATCACCACATCCGGTTCCAGTCCGTTGATTTTATCGACCAGCTGCACCGCATCTGAAACAGACTTGTCCCTGCCAAAGTGGGTATCGGTAAAAAAGACAACGCGGCAGTCATCCTTCAGATTTTGTGCCGGCAGCGTCAGCCTGCGAACGATCAGCAACTCCGGTTCCACAAAGCGGGCATACAGTCCCGCCAATAAGGCCCCCAACAGGAGCCAAATCAGTATCCAACCCCAGCATCGCTTTTTTCTTGTTTGTTTCTGTCTCATCGATTGGTTTCTTTCTATATAAAAACAAGCCGCTGTTTTTTTTCGCAGTTTATGGCTTGTGGAAATAGTCGAATAATATGAAAAACAACTCATCTTCTCCCCGGCAATATGGTTCCCGCAAAAATTTGCCTTGCAAAGTTTTGTGGGGATGAGGAGGAATGACGAAATAGTATGAGAAAAGCCCAGCCATTTGCCTGAGTTTTTGAATGGAATGCAGTCCATTCTGCCGGAGCGTTCGTTTTCCCCCGGCAGCGGGGCTCCCGCAAAAGTTTGCCTTGCAAAGTTTTGTGGGGAAAAGGAGGAATGACGAAATGGTATGAGAAAAGCCCAGCCGAATGGCTGGGCTTTTTGAATGGAATGTAGTCCATTCCGACGTGGTGACCCGTGGGAGAATCGAACTCCCGTTTGCGGCGTGAGAGGCCGCCGTCTTGACCGCTTGACCAACGGGCCACATCTGACAGCTTCATCATTATACCCCCGGATATACGGTTTGTCAACAGATTTTTGAAAAATTTTTTGAAGTTTTTTGCCGACCTTTTCTCTGCCCTATATATAATACATTAAATAGCAGCGGCTTTTCGCTTGCCCCGGCTGCAAAAAAACAGTGCACCCACAGCAAGGATGCCGGGATGCACTCCAACATTTTTATTATAGCACCAAATCCCCGCATTTTTCAATGCAACAAATATACAAATAATACATCATAAGTATATCCACTTTGTCAATATACACCGGGCTTTTTGTGTGGTATATTATAGACACACCAAGGGAGATAAAACCAAGGTCAAGAAACTCTAGGCAACCTGTTCAGAATAACAGGAAGAGCCGCAACGAGGAAAGAAAGGAGAGCAGGACCATCATGGTAATTGAAGAACCCGGCCAGATCTGGCAGGATGGGACCTGCCGCTGAATCCCCGAAATCACTTTTTCACAGCAAGATGATTTCTTGAATGCCAAAGGCCAAGCTGGAACACAGGATTCCAAATGAATCAAATGAACCGGATGATCCGGTATTTCCAGGATCGATGGATCGGAAAAAACCGCAGGTCGAAGGAGAATGATTCCAAAAGAACCTGTAGCAACAGTGAAAAACCAGACGGCGACACCCAAAAAGGTTTTGGATTTTCGGAATAAGATTCAAATAGCGTGTAGATCCCATCCCTGCCCAACAAGCAGTTTTTATAAAAAAACCGAAAGTGGATTTGATCCCGATGGATCGTACCAAAAACGGTTAAAGCATCGTTTGATGTGAGGAAATTGGTATTTTAGCCTGGTATGGAGCAAGAGCGATGCGAGTGTTCTGAATCACTTCGCACCAAGGAAATAAAAGTTGAGTTTAGGTCTTGTCTGCAACCTCTTTTAAGCCATGGAAGCCGAACAACAGTAACGGAACCACAAGACGCATTCGACCAAATCCATCCAAGTAAACGGCTTTGATCACCAGCAAACCAGAGCAATAAAACGGTAGAAATCCTTTTTTGATATGTTTCTTTTCATCCGAATCAAACCAGAAGAGGCTTTGAGTCCAATGTACTAAGCAATGTTTCGCGTACCATTTCAAGGCGCTTTGAAATCTGAGTTTATCAAATCGTACGAAATGAGGATAACGCCAATGTGCTGAATGTTTGCCCGTAGACCACCAGGGATGCAGGCAATGTGAAGCGACAAAGCCTGCCGGTATATGGCAAAGGAACGTGAATCGATATGTATGACGAGAAAGTCGTATTGATGAAGCGTTTTAAATCCATCTAAATCGAGGGCAGACCAATGTACTGAATGACTTCTCCGCGGGGTGCCGTGTCCGGCATCCCGCGGTTTTTTGTGTCTGAACCGCCGCATTTTCCCCGCCGGCTGCCACCGCCTTGTAATTGTATTGAGGGCGCAAAGGTGATATAATAAATAAATTGCAGGCGGCAGCTGTTCTGCCCGCCAATCTGAGCAAAGGGGCGTGGAATCAGGCCATGCAGAACGAACATCCCGTTTTGGGTATTTTGGGTGGGCTCGGCCCCATGAGCACCGTGTATTTCTATCAGATGCTCACCGAGCACACCCCCGCCCAGTGTGATCAGGATCACCTGGACATCGTGATCTCCAGCCGGGCTTCCACTCCGGATCGCACCGCCTACATTCTGGGCGAAAGCGAGGACGATCCCTTCGCCCAGATGGAGCGGGACGCGGAGATGCTGGTGAAATACGGGGCCACCATTCTGGCCATCCCCTGCAACACCGCCCATTATTTTTACGACCGGCTGGCCCGCAGTTTGCCGGTGCCCATCCTGAACATGGTGCGGCTGACCGTGCAGCACGCCAAGGCGCAGGGCTGCACCCGGCTGGGCATTCTTGCCACCAGCGGCACCGTGGGCAGCTGCACCTACCAGCGCATGTGCCGGGCCGAGGGCATCGATTTTGCCATTCCTTCCCTGCCCCGCCAGACCCAGCTGATGAACATCATCTACGACCAGATCAAAAAGGGCCAGCGGGCCGACATGAAGATTTTCATGGAGATCGCCGCCGAGCTGCGTGCCGCGGGCTGCGAAAAGGCGGTGCTGGGCTGCACCGAGCTTTCGCTCATCAAGCGGGACGAAGGGCTGGACGACTTTTTCATCGACAGCACCGAGGTGCTGGCCGAGGAAACCCTGCTGGCCTGCGGCAAGACCCCCATTGGTTTTTAAGCACCCTGAACACCGAAAAGAAGGAGTGTTTTCCATGGCAGAACTGGAACCCCGCATGCACACCGGCGAGCTTTACAGCTGCAACTCCCCGGAGCTTTTCCGCGAGCAGATGGAATGCCGGGCGCTGATTCACCAGTACAACCAGCTGGACCCCCGGGACATGGAAGGCCATCAGGCCCTTCTGCCCCGCATCTTTGCCGAGGTGGGCGAAAACTGCTTTTTTGAGCCGCCCTTCAACGCCAACTGGGGCCGCTACACCCATCTGGGCAACAATGTTTATGCAAACTTCAACCTGACGCTGGTGGACGACACCCACGTTTATCTGGGCGACAATGTGATGATCGGCCCCAATGTGACCATCTCCACCGCCGCCCATCCCATCCACCCGGGCCTGCGCCGGCTGGCGGCCCAGTACAACAAGCCGGTGACCGTTGAAAAAAACGTGTGGATCGGCGCGGGCTGCATCCTCCTGCCGGGTGTGACCATCGGGGAAAACTCGGTGATCGGCGCGGGCAGCGTGGTCAGCCGGGACATTCCCGCAAACGTGGTGGCCTTCGGCACCCCCTGCCGGGTGGTGCGCCCCATCGACGAGAAGGATCTTACCACCTACGACCACGGCAAGCCCATTGATTTTTCCCAGTGGGAGAATTTGTAAATCCCGGGACCGTTCCATTCGCGGCCCCGTTATGAAAGGATAGAAGAAAATGAGCCAGAACAACACCTATTACATTACCACCCCCATCTACTACCCCAGCGACAAGCTGCACATCGGCCACAGCTACACCACCGTGGCCTGCGATGCGCTGGCCCGCTTCAAGCGGATGCAGGGCAAGGACGTCATGTTCCTCACCGGCACCGACGAGCACGGCCAGAAGATCCAGGACAAGGCCGCTGCCAAGGGCGTGACCCCCAAGCAGTATGTGGACGAGATCGTGGAGGGCAAAGGCGGCGTGAAGGACCTGTGGAAGCTGCTGGACATCAGCTACGACCGGTTCATCCGCACCACCGATGATTACCACATCGAGAGCTGCCAGAAGATCTTCCAGAAGCTGTACGATCAGGGCGACATCTACAAGAGCGTCTACAAGGGCCATTACTGCAAGCCCTGCGAGAGCTTCTGGACCGACAGCCAGCTGGTGGATGGCAAGTGCCCCGACTGCGGCCGTGAGGTGTACGATGCGGAGGAAGAGGCTTACTTCTTCAAGACCAGCAAATACGCCGACCGCCTTTTGAAGCTGTATGAGGAGAATCCCCAGTTCATCCAGCCCGAGAGCCGCAAGAACGAGATGATCTCCTTCATCAATCAGGGCCTGCAGGACACCTGCGTTTCCCGCACCACCGTGCCCTGGGGCATCCCCGTTCCCTTTGACCAGAAGCACACCATGTATGTGTGGGTGGACGCGCTGAGCAACTACATCAGCGCTCTGGGCTACGGCAACGAGAAATATTCCGACTACGACAAGTTCTGGCCCGCCACCATCCACATGGTGGGCAAGGAGATTCTGCGGTTCCACACCATTCTGTGGCCCGCCATGCTGATGGCGCTGGATCTGCCCCTGCCCGGCCGCGTGTTCGGTCACGGCTGGCTGCTGCTGGACGGCGGCAAGATGAGCAAGTCCAAGGGCAACGTGGTGGATCCGGTGGTTCTGTGCGAGCGCTACGGCGTGGACGCCATCCGCTACTTCCTGCTGCGTGAGATTCCCTTCGGCAACGACGGCATCTTCTCCAACGAGGCGCTGATCAGCCGCATCAACTCCGACCTGGCCAACGACCTGGGCAACCTGCTCAGCCGCACCGTGGCCATGATCGAGAAATACTTCGACGGCACCCTGCCCGCCGAGCGCCAGGCCGGCGACTTTGATCAGGATCTGATCGACACCGTGAACGCCATGCCCGCCAAGGTTACCGCCTGCATGGACGATCTGCTGATTCCTCAGGCCACCCAGGAGATCTTCAAGGCCATCCAGCGCGCCAACAAGTACATCGACGAGACCGCTCCCTGGGCGCTGGCCAAGGACGAGGCCAACAAGCCGCGTCTGGAGAGCGTGCTGTACCACCTGTGCGAGGCACTGCGCGTGTGCGGCATCCTGCTGAACG
>ENA-OURU01002766-OURU01002766.1-human-gut-metagenome-genome-assembly--contig:-NODE-2766-length-16092-cov-6.687223_pt1 | contig 16092 bp, 9 predicted proteins | sample MGYA00242137_ERZ509064 | MGnify/ENA primary metagenome ERZ509064 (study PRJEB26280, sample SAMEA2338777) | human gut metagenome | biome: human gut; feature: human-associated habitat; material: faeces...
GAAGATCATACAGAGTTCCGGCTTTTTTCTGTCCCGCGGGGGCCAGGTTGACCGTAATCCGGCTGACAGGGAAGCGGGCGCCGCAGTTTTTCACCGCTGCCCGCACCCGTTCCCGGGCCTCCCGGACCGCCGCATCCGGCAGTCCCACGATATCGAAAGCGGGAAGACCGCCGGAGAGAAAACACTCGGCCTTTACTTCATATCCTGCGATTCCGTTGAGTCCCAAAGACCGAATGGTCACCACCATGATGTGTGCCTCCTTTTTCTTCCCGCGCAGAAACGGTACGCTGTCAAAAGCTTACCACAAAAAGGAAGCTGAGGGAACACCCGGCTGAGAAAAAATGGAGATCTGCGGGAACGGGACACCTTGCCGGGGAAAGCGGCAAAAATTTGTGCAAAAAATAACAAAGGCAATATTTACAGCCGTGGGGACAAGTGTTATAATATTACCGCATGAAAATTCGGGGGGAGAGAGTCCGGATTTCGTGTTTGGCAAGATGCTGCCGCAGGCAGCAAATTATAGGAGGTAAGAGTTTATGGCAAGAAAGTTCAAGTCCATGGACGGTAACAACGCGGCCGCATATGTCAGCTATGCGTTTACCGAAGTGGCGGGAATCTATCCGATTACCCCGTCCTCTCCCATGGCAGACTTGGTGGATCAGTGGGCCGCCGCTGGTCAGAAGAACATCTTCGGCACTACCGTCAAGGTTGTCGAGATGCAGTCTGAGGCTGGTGCTTCCGGTACCGTCCACGGCTCCCTGGCCGCCGGCGCGATGACCACCACCTACACGGCCTCTCAGGGCCTGCTGCTGATGATCCCCAACATGTACAAGATCGCCGGCGAGCTGCTGCCCAGCGTGTTCCATGTGTCTGCCCGTTGTGTGGCCAGCCACGCTCTGAACATCTTTGGTGATCACAGCGACGTTTACGCCTGCCGTCAGACCGGTTTCGCCATGCTGGCCGAGACCAATCCTCAGGAAGTTATGGACCTGGCCGCTGTAGCCCATCTGGCTGCCATCGAGGGCCGCGTTCCCTTCATCAACTTCTTCGACGGTTTCCGTACCTCCCACGAGATCCAGAAGATCGAGAAGTGGGACTACGCCGATCTGGCTGAGATGGTTAACTGGGACGCCATCAACGAGTTCCGCGCTCACGCTCTGAACCCCGAGCATCCCTCCATGCGCGGTTCTCACGAGAACGGCGACATCTTCTTCCAGCATCGTGAGGCCTGCAACAAGTACTACGACGCTCTGCCCGCTGTGGTTGAGAAGTACATGGCCAAGGTCAACGAGAAGCTGGGCACCGATTACCAGCTGTTCAACTACTACGGTGCTCCCGACGCTGAGCGCGTGATCGTAGCCATGGGCTCCATCTGCGACGTTGCCGAGGAAGTTATCGATTACCTGACCGCCAAGGGCGAGAAGGTTGGCCTGGTAAAGGTTCGCCTGTACCGTCCCTTCGTTGCCGAGAAGCTGCTGGCTGCCATCCCCGCTACCGCGAAGAAGATCGCTGTGCTGGATCGCACCAAGGAGCCCGGCAGCCTGGGCGAGCCCCTGTACCTGGACGTTGTTGCTGCTCTGCGTGAGGCCGGCAACACCGCTACCGTTGTGGGCGGCCGTTACGGTCTGGGTTCCAAGGATACTCCTCCTTCCAGCGTGTTCGCCGTATACGACGAGCTGGCTAAGGACGCTCCCAAGGCCCGCTTCACTCTGGGCATCGTGGACGACGTGACCAACCTGAGCCTGGAAGAGAAGCCCGCTCCCAACACCGCTGCAGAAGGCACCAAGGAGTGCAAGTTCTGGGGTCTGGGCGGCGACGGCACCGTTGGCGCTAACAAGAACAGCACCAAGATCATCGGTGACCACACCGACAAGTACATCCAGGCTTACTTCCAGTACGACTCCAAGAAGACCGGCGGCGTGACCATCAGCCACCTGCGCTTCGGCGACAAGCCCATCCGCTCCCCCTACTACATCAACAAGGCTGACTTTGTGGCCTGCCACAACCCCAGCTATGTGACCAAGGGCTTCAAGATGGTCAACGATGTCAAGCCCGGCGGCGTGTTCATGATCAACTGCCAGTGGGATTTCGAGGAGCTCAGCCACCACCTGAACGCTGAGGCCAAGCAGTACATCGCCAAGAACAACATCCAGCTCTACACCATCAACGCTATCGACCTGGCCGCTTCCATCGGCATGGGCAAGCGTACCAACACCATCCTCCAGAGCGCCTTCTTCACCCTGGCCAAGGTCATGCCCCAGGAGGAGGCCATCCAGTACATGAAGGATGCTGCTACCAAGTCCTACTCCAAGAAGGGTATGGACGTGGTGGAGATGAACCACAAGGCCATCGACGCCGGCGCTACCGCCTTCAAGAAGATCGATGTTCCCGCCGAGTGGGCCAACGCCGTGGACAACAAGCCCGAGCATGCTCTCGAGGGCAAGGCTGAGCTTGTCACCATGGTCAAGGATATCCTCAACCCCGTGGGCAAGATGGACGGCGACAGCCTGCCTGTTTCCGTGTTCATGCCCCATGTGGACGGCCAGTTCGAGCTGGGCGCTTCCGCTTACGAGAAGCGCGGCGTAGCCGTGTCCGTCCCCACCTGGGATCCCACCAAGTGCATCCAGTGCAACACCTGCGCTTATGTCTGCCCCCACGCCTGCATCCGCTCCTACGCTCTGACCGATGAGGAAGTGAAGAACGCTCCCGAGGGTCTCAAGACCGCTGCCATCAAGGCCGGCAAGGGCAAGGGCGTGTACACCTATGCCATCGGCGTCAGCCCCCTGGACTGCATGGGCTGCGGCGTGTGCGTAGAGGCCTGCCTTGCCAAGGATAAGGCCATCACCATGGTGCCTCAGGAGCAGGAAGCTGCTCAGCAGCCTGTCTGGGATTACCTGGTCAAGACCGCTCCCAAGGCCGACATGCAGGACAACACCGTCAAGGGCAGCCAGTTCAAGCAGCCCTACCTGCAGTTCTCCGGCTCCTGCGCCGGCTGCGCCGAGACCAGCTATGCCCGTCTCGTCACCCAGCTGTTCGGCGATCGGATGTACATCTCCAACGCCACCGGCTGTTCTTCCATCTGGGGCGGCCCCGCTGCTACCAGCCCCTACTGCACCAACGCCGAGGGCAAGGGTCCCGCATGGTGCAACTCCCTGTTCGAGGATAACGCCGAGCACGGCCTGGGCCTGTACATCGGCCAGAAGACCATCCGTGAGAGCCTGAAGGCCAAGACCGAGGAGCTGCTGAAGATCGAGTGGGCTCGTCCCGAGCTGAAGGAAGCCGCTCAGAAGTGGCTGGATACCTACAACGAGGGCGAGGCCAACCAGGATGCTACCAAGGCCTATGTGGCCGCTCTGGAAGCCAGCATCTGCACCGTGGACGAGCTCATCGCCAACGAGAAGTTCAAGGCTCACGGTGAGGAGCTGAAGGCTGCCGGCAAGAAGTACTGCGACTGCGCCGCCTGCAAGCTGGTGGAGGAGATCCTGGAGAAGAAGGATTACCTCAACAAGAAGTCCGTGTGGATCTTCGGCGGCGACGGCTGGGCCTACGATATCGGCTACGGCGGACTGGATCACGTCCTGGCTTCCGGCGAGGATGTGAACGTGTTCGTCTTCGATACTGAGGTGTACTCCAACACCGGCGGACAGGCCTCCAAGGCTTCCAACATCGGCCAGGTGGCTCAGTTTGCCGCTGCCGGTAAGGAGATGAAGAAGAAGAGCCTCTCCGAGATCGCCATGCAGTACGGTTACGTGTACGTGGCTCAGGTGGCTATGGGCGCCAACACCGCTCAGACCATCAAGGCCATCACCGAGGCTGAGGCCTATCATGGTCCCTCCCTCATCATCGGCTATGCTCCCTGCGAGATGCACTCCATCAAGGGCGGCATGACCAACTGCCAGAAGGAAATGAAGAAGGCTGTGGATTGCGGCTACTGGAACATGTTCCGCTTCAATCCCGCCCTGGCTGCCGAGGGCAAGAACCCCTTCACCCTGGACAGCAAGGCTCCCGCCGGCGGTTACCAGGAGTTCCTGATGAACGAGGCCCGTTATGCCCGTCTGACCCGCGAGTTCCCCGAGCGCGCCGAAGTCCTCTTCGCCCGCAACGAGGAAGCCGCCAAGGAGCGCTACGAGCACCTGACCAAGCTCATCGACCTCTACAGCAAGTAATTGCTTCCTTAACAGCACAGGACCCCGTGGGCATTGCCCACGGGGTCCTTTTTTGTCACAAGTCACCAGTTTTTCTCCTGTCCAACAGAAAATTTTGTCCATATCTTGACACATACGTGCAGGCGGCGTATACTGTGTTGGTAAGCCAGCTTTCGCTTGGCGCTGTAAGCTCTGGAGCTGTTAGACCCCTATGATCTGGCAAGCGATATCTAATTTTTGATTGATCGATTTAAGCGCTTTTTTTATTGATTTTGTTCTTTTGCGCGACCCAGAAAAAAAGGGGATACTGCACAGTTTTCAGAGTATTGTTTTTGCCATGGATTTTAGCGCTTTAAATCGTAAATACAGGGTGGGAGGCATCGTCATGGAAAAAGTGATCCTTTGCTACGGAGATTCCAATACCTGGGGCTATAACCCCGCTACCGCCAAACGGTTCCCCAGAGAGATCCGCTGGACCGGGCGGCTGCAGGCGCTCTTAGGCAAGGAGTACGTCGTCATCGAGGAGGGGCTCAACAGCCGCACAGTGGTCTGGGATGATCCGGTCAACGGATATCGCAGCGGTTTGTCTTATCTGATCCCCTGTCTGGACAGTCAAAAGCCTGTGGATCTGGTGATCGTCATGCTGGGTACCAACGACACCCAGGAGCGTTTCCAGCTCAACGGCTTCAATATCGCACGCAGCATGCGCCGCATTCTGGATGCCATTGAGATCTCCCGAAGCGGACCCAATGAGACCGCTCCCAAGGTCCTTCTGGTGGCCCCGCCCCATATCCTGGACTCTCTGCCGGAGACCGATCTGGGCGAAAATATGGGGAAAGGCTGCGAACAGCGGTCAAAAGAGATTGCCAAGTACTATCAGCTGCTCAGCGAGGAAAGGGGGGTCGCGTTTTTGGACGCCCAGGCGTTCGTACAGGCCAGCGAGATCGACGCTGTGCACCTGGACGAGAATGGCCACCGGCGGCTGGCTGAAGTGCTTGAAAAAGAAATTCGCAAGTTGATGGAGTAAATGGAGGGATTTTTATGCAAGTTTTGGACAACATTCTGATCAAAATGACCGATTTCCTGTTCGGCCCCTATATGCTGGTCGTATTTTTTGGAACCGGTCTGTATCTGACCATTCGCACAAAAGGTATTCAGTTCCGGAAATTTGGCCTGGCCATGCGCACGATGTTTTCCCGCAAGCAGCGGGATGACTCTGACGGTGAGATCAGATCCTTCTGGGCTCTCGCCTCTGCACTGTCGTCCTGTATCGGCGTAGCCAATATCGCCGGTGTGGCGGCAGCTCTGGCAGTAGGCGGCCCCGGCGCTGTGTTCTGGATGTGGGTGGCCGCTCTTCTGGGCATGGCTACCAAATACTGCGAGATCACCCTGGCGCTGTACACCAGAGAGAAAGATGAAAACGGCGTATGGCACGGCGGCGCTATGTACCTGCTGAAAAACGGCTTCAAAAAGCAAAACCCCATCACCAAATTCCTGGCAGGATTCTTTGCTCTGGCTACCACCTTCGTAGGCCTTGTCAGCTGCAATATGCTCCAGACCAACACCGTGGTGTCCTCTCTGAGCCCCTATAACGTCAATCCTTACCTTATCGGTATTATTTTTGCTGTTCTGTGCGGCATCGTCATCATCGGCGGCGTTAAGCGGTTGGGCCGCGTGACCTCTATCCTGACCCCCACCATGGGCTGCATCTATGTGCTGGCCGCCCTTGTGATCCTTGTCCTGAACGCTGACGGCATTATCCCCGGCCTGAAGCTCATCGTCACCAGCGCTTTCACCGGTACTGCGGCTGTCGGCGGCTTCTCCGGTGCTGCTGTCTCCTTTGCGATTCGCCAGGGCGTTGCCCGCGGCATCATGTCCAACGAGGCCGGTATCGGCTCCTCCGCCATGATCCACGCCACCGCTACCGTCAAGCACCCCTGCGAGCAGGGTATCTTCGGTATTCTGGAAGTCTTCTTCGATACCATCGTGGTGTGCACCATGACCGCTCTGGTAATTATCTCCACCGGTGTGTGGAGCAGCGGCGAGACCTCCGCTGCCCTCAGCGGCCTTGCCTTCTCCACCGGTCTGCCTGGTGAGTGGGGCAATATCATCGTTATCGTCTGCACCATCCTCTTCGTCTTTTCCACCCTTCTGGGCTGGTCCTGGTACGCAGAGACCGGTGTGACCTTCCTCTTTGGCGACAAGGCCATCCTCCCCTTCCGGTTTGTATGGTGCCTGTGTGCCTTCCTGGGCGCTATCGTGGATATCGACATCGTCTGGCACGCGGCAGACACCGTCAACGGCCTGATGGCCATTCCCAACCTGATCAGCTTGTGGATCTTTGCCGGCACAGCGGTCAAGCTGACCAACGAATACTTCAGCAAGGATAAAAGCCCTCTCGCCCGGCGGTAATACCGTCCGCCAGATAAGACGGCTATAAAAAGACCCCGGCCTGCTGTACATACTGCAGGCCGGGGTCTTTTTCATCACCCAAATCAGGTGAGGACCGTTTTGAAGTAGCGCTTGAGGTAATTCATGAACTGCACCAGAGCCGGGCTCAGCTCCCGGTCCGGATGGTGGGTCACCATATAGACGTTCCGATAGGCCTGGGGCTCTACCAGGGAGAGGAAGGACAGATTCTCCGTGGAGTAGGCGCTCCATGTCCGGGAGGGCCACAGGGTGATGCCCAACCCATGCTGTACCAGCATACGCACCAGGAAAGGGTTGTCGCTCTCAAAGCTGACATTCAGTTTCCGCCCCATAGCCCGGAACATATGCTCCACCTGATCCCGCAGCAGCCGGTCCCCTGACAGCATGATCATCGGCTCCTGCTCCAGCTGTTCCAGGCGCACCTCCCGATAGAGGCTGAGAGGGGAGGAGGAGGGCACCGCCAAAAGGATCTCCTCCCGGGTCAACAGCGTCGCACCGTAGTCCACCAGCTCATTGGGGGAGGCCAGGATCGTCAGATCCACATCCTCTTTGCTGCCCGACTGCAGGAGCTGAAACCGGACTTCCGGCGCGATATCCCGAAACCGGGCCAGAATATCCGGGATCAGCGCAGAGGCGCAGAGCACCCGCAGACGGATCGTAGGCAGGCCCTCACTGTTCTGGAAGCAGGAGGGCAGAGCATCCACCGCTGAGAGGATAGGCGCCACCCGGGACCGCAGCAATGCGCCGTTACTGTTGAGGGTGATCTTTTTGCCGCTGCGGGTAAACAGCTGGGTATGCAGCTCCGCCTCCAGACCGGCAATGGCCTTGCTGATGGAGGACTGCGCTACCATCAGCTGCCGGGACGCCTCAGAGAGATTTTCGTACTCCGCGGCATAATAGAAATACCGCAGTTGATAGAGTTCCACCCCTTATCCCCTCCTTATTCTAATTCTCTATAAGCTTCTCTATATTATAGCGATACATATTGTACAATTCAATGGTATACTTTGCAATATCAATAGTTTTTTTGGTTAAAATTGAGGAAACGAGGTAGCAAGATGCAACACGATCAGATAGCCAGCGCATATTCTTATATCGAAAAGCGAAAAGCTGAGATCCTGAGCCTGCTGCAGGAATTTGTGGAGATCCCCAGCTGCAGCCGGGAGCCGGAGGTGATGCCCGCCGCCACCGAGTGGGTATGCACCCTGCTGAAAAATGAAGGCTACCAGGTACGCACCTGGGATGTGGGCCACGGCAACGCCCCTGTGATCGTAGCGGATCTCAAGGGACAGGAGGAGGGCGCGCCGGTAATCTTCTCCGGCCATTACGACACCGCCCTCTACCGGGAACTCCAGGCTCAAAATCCCTTCCGTATCGAGGACGGCAAGGTTTGCGGCACCGGCGTGCTGGATATGAAAGGCGGTATTGTCATCGCCATCTACGCTGTCCGGGCAGCCGTACAGGCCGGGCTCAAACGCCCCATCCGCCTGCTTCTGGCCGGCGATGAGGAGATCAACCACCTGGGTTCCCGCTGTGCCGAGATCCTTACGGAGGAGGGCACCGGCGCCCTGTGCGCCTTCAACATGGAGACCGGCCTGCGCAGCAACCAGCTGGCAGTATTCCGCAAAGGCGGTACCCGCTGCCGCATCACTGTCACCGGTGTGGAGGCCCACGCAGGCAACGACTTCACCAAAGGCCGCAGCGCCATTGTGGAGATGGCCTACAAGATCGTGGATATCCACAATCTGACCGATCTCTCTGTGGGCACCACCATGAACATCGGCACCATCCAGGGTGGCACTATCTTCAACGCCGTGCCCGCTAAGTGTGAGATCGTGGTGGACATGCGCTTTGAAAAGAACGAGGAGCTGGAAAAAGCCAAGAAAAATCTGGCTGCCGTCTGCGCAAAAACCTATATCGAAGGAACCACCACCCAGATGGAATACATCGATGTGATGCATGTATTTGAAACCACAGAGGGTGGCCTGCGGCTGCTGTCCTTCCTGCAGGACACCGCCCGGGAGACCGGCCTGGAGGCCGTAGACAAGATCGCCCTGGGCGGCAGCTCCGACGCCGCCTACCTCACCATGGCAGGAGTCCCCACCGTATGCTCCTGCGGCACCATGGGGGAGTGGAACCACACCGTCCGGGAATACGCCATGGTGGATTCCCTCTACCAGCGGGCAAAGCTCTTTGCCGGCGCCCTGCTGCGGATGGATCAGTTCGCAGCCCAGACAGCCGCCCCAGAGCAAGACCAGTAATCCATATTCGATAGGAGGGTACGTATCATGCCAAAGTCATCAAAGTCTCTTACGGGTGAAAAGTGGAAGTTCAAGATGCCCCATGGCTGGATCGTTATTATCCTGATCCTGCTGGCGGTGTGTCTGCTCACCTACATCGTCCCCAGCGGCGAATACGTCCGCTACCAGGATGAAGTTACCGGAAAATCCGTGGTGGACCCCGACTCCTTCTCCTATGTAGATCAGACACCGGTATCCCCCCTGAAGATCCCCCAGCTGTTCCTGGAGACCTGCGTGAGCAATGCCCAGCTGATTTTCGTGGTGCTCTTCATCACCGGCTCTCTGGGTTTGGTCCTGGAGACAGGGATGCTCACCGCCTTCTGCACCAAACTGGTCCGGTTCTGCTCTGTCAAGGGCCGTGAAAAGTTCTTCATTCCCTTTGTTCTCTTCCTGTTTACCCTTCTGGGTACCACCCAGAGTACCGACAAAGTCATTGCCTTCGCGCCGCTGGGCGTGATGCTGGCCCTGTCCATGGGATATGACGCCATCGTGGGTATCGCCATCGTCCTCTGCGGCGTAGGTGTGGGCTTCAGCGCCGGCTCCCTGAGCATCGTCACCGCTCTGGCCCAGCAGCTGGCAGAGCTGCCCATCTACTCCGGCGTGGTCTGGCGTCTGTGCATTACCGCTATCCTCTATGTGGTCACCTGTGTATATCTCTGCCGCTACGCCGCCCGGGTCAAGACCAATCCCCAGGCCAGCTACCTCTATGGCGTGGAGGGAGTCATGACCTTCGATACCGACGAGAGCAAGGACGTCAAGATCACCAAGCGCCATGTACTGGTCCTGATCGCTTTCCTGATCTCCCTGGGCATCATGGTCTACGGCTGCATCAAGCTCAGCTGGGGCTTCGGTGAGATCGGCACCCTGTTTATGTGGATGGGTATTGTCTGCGGTCTGCTGGGCGGTCTGAAGCCCAGCCAGATGTGCAAGGTGTTCATCAGCTCCATGGGTAAGGGCGTAGGCGCCGCCGTAGTGGTGGGCCTCGGCGCCACAGTGAGCACCATCCTCACCGACGGCAAGATCATCGATACCATTGTCCACGCCTGCTCCGGCGTGCTCCAGTACACTCCCAATGTTCTCCGGGGCCCGGTCATGTACGTTTTCAGCGCCCTGATGAACTGCCTGATCCCCTCCGGCAACGGCAAAGCCGTGGTACTGATGCCCATTATGGTCCCCCTGTCCGACCTGATCGGCCTCAGCCGCCAGACCACCGTCACCGCCTATACGCTGGGCGACGGCCTGTGCAACTATATCCTGCCCCATGCCGCAGCGCTCATGGGCTTCCTGGGCCTGACCAATGTCCCCTATGACAAGTGGATGAAGTTCATGTGGAAGCTGTTCCTGATCCAATCTGTGGCAGCAGTTATTATCTGCGCCATCGGCCAGACCTTCGGCGGCTGACCCAAATACGGCAAACAAAGGAAAATCCCGCCGCAGTCCCCAACGCCGGTTTGGCTGTGAGGCTGCGGCGGGAAGGTAACATACTGTATGGAATTAACATGGATCGCTCTTAAACAGACCGCCGTCATGTTTCTGCTGATGGCCATCGGCTGGGCACTGTTCCGCGGAGGAAAGATCACCAAGGAGGGCAGCCGGGATCTGGCCAACATGCTCCTGTACATCATTCTTCCCTGCGCCATCATCAACGCTTTCTGTACCCCTTATACCAGGGAAAAGAGCCTGCATCTCCTTTACGCCTTCGGGCTGGGACTGGCGGCACTGCTGCTGTCCATTCTGGTGTCCCGGCTGCTTTTCCCAAAGCGCCCCATTGACCATTTTGGCGCTGCCTTCTCCAACGCAGGCTTTATGGGCCTGCCGATGATCCAGGCGGTACTGGGCAGCGAAGCGGTGATCTACTCCGCCCCCTTTATTGCTCTGCTGAATCTGTTTCAGTGGACTTACGGCGTATCTGTCCTCACCGGACGCAAGGATGGCCTTACTGTCAAAAAAATCCTGACAAACCCCATTCTGCTCAGCTTGATCCTTGGTCTGGTCTGCTTTTACGCCAACATCACCCTGCCGGCGGTCCTCTCCACCACCGTCTCCTCTATGGCCGCTATGAACTCCCCTGTGGCCATGGTGGTACTGGGGATCTATCTGGCACAGACCAACTGGCGCACTTTGTTTACCGATTGGCACCTGTATCAAAATGCCGCGGTGCGGCTGCTGTTGATCCCCGGCCTGACGGCAGTCCTCTTCTGCCTCCTTCCTCCCACCATGCAGGAGGCCAGAATGGCACTTTTGATCGTGGCCTGTGCCCCGGTGGGTGCCAACGTGGCGGTATATGCCCAGCTCAACCATCTGGACTACGCCTATGCCAGCAAAAGCGTCTGCCTCAGCACGCTGTTTTCCATCATCACCATTCCCCTTATGATCGCCCTGGCCGGTATGCTCTGGCAGTAGGAGCGGGCCTCCGCCTCTCGGTCCAAACCTCTCTGCCTCCTCAGCCCACCAGCACGGGAAAACAGCGCAAAAAAGCGGAGTATCGCTCCTGAAGCGATACTCCGCTGATTTTTTATGGAGAGGAATCCGAGGACTCTCTTTTTTACTCGTCCAGTTTGAGCACTGCCATGAATGCCTCGGTGGGCAGCTGCACCGTACCCAGGTTCCGCATCTTCTTCTTGCCCTCTTTCTGCTTCTCCAGCAACTTCTTCTTCCGGGTGATATCGCCGCCGTAGCACTTGGCCAGAACGTCTTTACGCATGGCCTTCACCGTCTCCCGGGCGATGATCCGCCCGCCGATGGCCGCCTGAATGGGCACCTCGAAGAGCTGGCGGGGGATGTTGTCCTTCAGCTTCTCACACAGGCGCCGGGCTCTGGGGTAGGCCTTGTCCCGGTGGGCGATGAAGCTGAGGGCATCCACCTGGTCCCCGTTGAGGAGCAGGTCCACCTTCACCAGATCGCTGGGCCGGTAGTCGCTGAGCTCGTAGTCCAGGGAGGCGTAGCCCTTGGTGTGGGCCTTCAGGGTGTCAAAGAAATCGTAGATGATCTCATTGAGGGGCATCTGGTAGTGGAGCTCCACCAGGTTGGTATCCAGATACTGCATATCCTTGAACTCTCCCCGGCGCTCCTGGCACAGAGGCATGATATTGCCCACATAGTCGTTGGGGGAGAGGATAGTCACCTTCACATAGGGCTCCCGGGCCTCCGCAATGGAGGCAGGGTCCGGGTAGTTGTGGGGGTTATCCACCGCCACCTCGGTGCCGTCGGTCTTGGTGACCTTGTAGATAACAGAGGGCAGGGTGGTAATGAGGTCCAGGTCAAACTCCCGCTCCAGCCGCTCCTGGATGACCTCGCTGTGGAGCATACCCAAAAAGCCGCAGCGGAAGCCAAAGCCCAATGCCACAGAGCTCTCAGGCTCGAAGGTCAGGGAGGCGTCGTTGAGCTGGAGCTTCTCCAGGGCGTCCCGGAGGTCAGGGTACTTACTGCCGTCCTCGGTGTACACGCCGCAGTAGACCATGGGCTGGGCCTTCCGGTAGCCGGGCAGGGGCTCGGCGGCAGGATTGTCCAGGCCCGTGACGGTGTCGCCCACCTCGGTGGTCTTGACATCCTTGATGGAAGCAGTGAAATAGCCCACCTGGCCCGCCTCCAGGATCTCGCAGGGCTCGTAGCCCAGAGGACGCAGCAGGCCGCACTCCAGCACCTGGTGCTGGGCGCCGGAGGCCATCATCTTCACGTTCATGCCCCGGCGGAGGGTACCCTCCATAATGCGGAAGTACACGATGACGCCCTTATAGGCATCATAGTAGCTGTCGAAGATCAGCGCCCGGAGGGGAGCGTTGATGTCGCCGGTGGGGGCGGGGATATTCTGCACCACGTCCTCCAGCACCGCCGGGATATTGATGCCCATTTTGGCGGAGATCTCCGGAGCGTCCATGGCAGGGAGGGCGAGGATGTCCTCGATCTCGTGCTTCACCCGGGCAGGGTCGGCGGCAGGGAGGTCGATCTTATTGACCACCGGCCGGATCTCCAGGTCGTTGTCCATGGCGAGGTAGGTGTTGGCCAGGGTCTGGGCCTCAATGCCCTGGGAGGCATCCACTACCAGCAGAGCCCCCTCACAGGCCGCCAGAGACCGGCTGACCTCGTAGTTGAAGTCCACGTGGCCCGGGGTGTCGATGAGGTTCAGGGTATAGGTCTCCCCATCCTGGGCCTTGTAGTCAAAGGTCACCGCACGGGCCTTGATGGTGATGCCCCGCTCCTTCTCCAGGTCCATGTTATCCAGGAGCTGGTTTTCCATGTCCCGCTCCGCCACAGCGCCGCACTGTTCCAGCAGCCGGTCCGCCAGAGTGGACTTGCCGTGGTCAATGTGGGCAATAATACTGAAATTTCTGATGTTTTCCTGTTTTACCATCGTGTCACCTCTATATAAGATCGGCAAGTCCACCCGTTCCCGCCGTCAGGCGGTACAAGCATTTTGCCAAGGGCAAAATCTTGCCGCAGGCGGAATTCATTTCCGCCGAGGAAATTCAAATCATAAAGGGGCTCCCAGGAAAGCCGACGGCTTTACTGGGAAACGGACTTACCGTGGTCAATATGGGCGATAATACTGAAATTTCTGATGTTTTCCTGTTTTACCATCGTGTCACCTCGTTATCAGATCTTACTGCTCCAGGGTCTTGGCCCGCTCGTCGGTGGTGTGGAACACCTGGGCCACACTCTGGCTGAGGCCGGGGTACCGCTCCGCCAGGGACTGGGCGTCCACTGCCGGGAACTCCCCTTCGTACTCCCGGATGGCCTTGTCATACCGGATCCGGGCCATGGTCATATCCGCCGACAGAATGTCCATATCAAAGGACCGGCTGTCGGTGGAGAAATAGCTGTCGTTGCCGCCGGCGCTGCGGTAGAGCTGCCGGAACAGCTGATAGAGGGCACTGCTGAGATAGGCGCCCGCCTGGGCCACCGCCTCCCGGCTGCCCATGCGGCCCAAAAGGTCAAACAATACACTGGTGGTATTGACGATGAGTTTCTTCTGCAGGGTAGCCATGATGCTGCCCCGGAGGGTCTCACGGCCCTCGCTGGCATCCACCAGCTCCTCCGCCTCGATAATGGCCCCGTCCCGGCTCAATGTCCGGCCCAGCAGATAGTCCGCGGAGACATGATAGTAGTCGCAGGCCTTGGCCACAAACTCCAGCCCCGGCTCCCGGATGCCGTTTTCATAGTGGCTCAGGAGGGCCTGACTGATCCCCAGCTCCGACGCGGCCTTCCGCTGACTGACGCCCTTCTCCTGGCGCAGCAGAGACAGGACCCGTGAAAAATTGGCGTTCATCCCATTCCTTACCTCGTTTCTCTTTCTCCCCGCCGGCCATCGCCGGCAATACAGGAAGTATAGTATAGCAGGGTATATACATTTTGTAAAGGATTTTTTGCTGTTTTTTATGACGATCTTCCGGCAGTTTCCCGTATTTCCCCGGAAAGAGTGCACAAAAAGTCATGTTAAAGATTTGTCAGTATGCCAATTGCGCGGGAAATACGGATATGGTAGGATAAAGTTGTCGAAAGGGAGTAGTTCCACGGCGAAAGCCGGGGGTGCGCACCGTCATCACAGCCGAAAGGCTCGGGACGCGCAGAGATCTCTGATCAAGATTTTAACGAGACTTTTACCAGGGGTAGGAGTCTCGTTTTTTCGTACCCGGGTGCGAAAAAACAGCTCCCCTCGACAGGCGGCCGCCCCGTGCCGCCGCTCCTGCGGTCCCTCTCCGCCGGGACCGGGAGCGTCCTTCCCGGCGGAGGTCCTGCCCCCAACCGGGCATGGTCTGTCATCGTATTTCCATACCATACATCATACACATATAATTGAGGAGGAGAAATCTTATGACGGAACTGATGAAGTATATTATTCCCGCAGCTATCGTACTAATCATTTTACTGCTGTTCTTTTCCGGATACCTCAAAGCGCCACCGGATACCGCCTATATCATCTCCGGTCTTGGACGCAAGCGCATCCTCATCGGCCGGGCCGGCTGGCGGGTGCCCTTCTTTGAGCGGGTGGATAAGCTGAGCCTGCGGGTGATGCAGGTGGATGTGAAGACCAGCGAAGCGGTGCCTACCAACGAGTTCATCAACGTCACCGTGGACGGCGTGGCCAACGTGAAGATCAGCTCCGACCCGGAGCTTCTCAAGCTTGCCGCCGAGGCCCTGCTGGGCAAGCGCCCGGAGGAGCTCATCGGCCTTGTCACCCAGGTGCTGGAGGGCAACATGCGTGAGATCGTGGGCTCCGTTGGCCTCAAGGAGATGGTCCAGGACCGCCAGGGCGTGGCCCGGAAGATCACTGAGAACGTGGTACCCGACATGCGGAAGCTGGGTCTTGAGGTGGTGAACTTCAACATCCAGAACTTCAAGGATGCCGCCGGCACCATTGAGAACATGGGTATCGACAACGTGGAGCAGATCCGCAAGAACGCCCAGATCGCCAAGGCCAACGCCCAGCGCGACATCGCCATCGCCACCTCCAACGCCCAGCAGGAGGCCAACGCCGTGAAGGTCCAGGCGGAGAAGATGATCGCCGAGCAGGATGCAGAGCTGGCGGTACAGCAGGCAGAGATGAAGGTGAAGGCCGACACCAAGAAGGCCGAAGCCGACGCCGCCTACTCCATCCAGCAGGAGAGCCAGCGTAAGACCATCGAGGTCACGCGGGTCAACGCCGACATCGCCCGCAAGGAGAAGGAGGCGGAGCTGGCCGAGAAGGAGATCGCTCTGAAGGAGCGTCAGCTGGACGCCGAGGTCCGCAAGCAGGCCGACGCCATGAAGTACAAGGCGGAGAAGGAGGCGGAAGCCGATCTGATCCGCCGCCAGAAGGAGGCAGAAGCCAAGGCCTACGAGGCCATCAAGGAGGCGGAGGCCCGGAAGGCAGAAGCCGAGGCCCTGCGCTTCTCCATGGAGCAGGAGGCCGAAGGTATCCGTGCCAAGGGTCTGGCGGAAGCCGAGGCCATCGAGAAGAAGGCGGAAGCCCAGCGGAAGATGGGCGAGGCCTCCGTATTGGAGATGTACCTCAGCGCCCTGCCCGAGGTGGTGAAGAACGCCGCCGCGCCTCTGGCTCAGACCGACAAGATCGTTATGTACGGCGACGGCAACTCCACCAAGCTGGTGAAGGATGTCATGAGCAGCGCCAGCCAGATCATGGACGGCATGAAGGAGTCCACCGGGCTGGATCTCACCGCCCTGCTGGCCGGTGTAGCCGGCGGCAGCCTGGCCGCTTCCCGGCCCGTGGTGGTGACGCC
>ENA-OURU01002768-OURU01002768.1-human-gut-metagenome-genome-assembly--contig:-NODE-2768-length-16084-cov-3.823445_pt1 | contig 16084 bp, 14 predicted proteins | sample MGYA00242137_ERZ509064 | MGnify/ENA primary metagenome ERZ509064 (study PRJEB26280, sample SAMEA2338777) | human gut metagenome | biome: human gut; feature: human-associated habitat; material: faeces...
ACTGCCCCCGGCACCGGCCGGGAGCTGGGCTGCACGCTGGACAGCCTGCGCCAGCTGTATCTGGGCCTGTACTATGCCCCCGGCGTGACCGCCGAGGCCATCAAGACCAGCATCTACGCCAGCTGCCTGCTGGATCTGCTGGGCAAGAACCCTCTGCCCAAGTACACCGACCCCCGCAACGACATCATCACCAGCTTCGAGACCGGTGATCCGGAGGCCATGGTGGCCTTCTGTCAGGGCATTCAGGCAGGCAGCCCGGTGGACAGCTTTGCTGCCCCGGAGCCCTACGCCATGCCCGGCTATACCAGCGAGGTAATCATGGCGGCAGGCGCCTTCACCAATGGCAGCAGCATCGAGCTCAGCTGCGACGGCCCCATGCGCCCGCCCTACACTGTTTACCTGCAGGGTGGCCTGAACTTTGCGGCCAGCCGTGCAGGCGTGCTGCTGGCGGCTCAGAAGGCATTCGGGGAATGCTGAGACGGAAAAACATGTATAAAAGATCCCTGTGCCGGCCCCGGCATGGGGATTTTTTGTGTTTTATTTTGTACGAACAGAAGAAAAACGGTTGAAGAAAAATTGATATAATTTTGTAAGAACTGAAATGTTTCTGCAAGAAAAGAAGCGAAAATGAACATAATTCACAAAATTAATGATGGATCGATGAAGAAACTGGATATTCTGTTTGTTTGTGAAATGTTGCTAAAAAACTGACAAAGTTTTTTGCTCTGTATAAGTAAAAATGTGAAAAAAACGGCGCTTGCCATTTGTGATTGATTTGTGTATAATGCCTTGGTGCCCCAAAGCAAAGAGAGAGTATAAATTGGGAGGAATCAACGAAATGTCTTATGATTTTTTGTGGCAGATCGCTCTGATCCTGGTAAGCACCAAGGTATGCGGCCTGATTACCCGCCGCTTCCAGATGCCCCAGGTGGTAGGCGCTCTGCTGGCAGGTTTGCTGCTGGGTCCTGCTGTGTTTGGCCTGCTGCCCAGCGACAGTGAAATGATCAAGCAGCTGGCGGAGCTGGGCGTGATCGTGATCATGTTCTCTGCCGGTATGGAAACCGACATTCGCGACCTGAAGAATGCCGGTAAGTCCGGTTTTCTGGTGGCGATACTGGGCGTTCTGGTGCCGCTGTTCGGCGGCGCGGGTCTGGCTGCCTGGCTGGCTCCCACCGAGAACATGCTGCAGAACTTCTTCATCGGCACCGTGCTGACCGCCACTTCCGTGAGCATCACGGTGGAGGCCCTGCGTGAGATGGGCCGTCTGCAGAGCCGGGTGGGCAACACCATTCTGGCCGCTGCCATCATCGACGATATTCTGGGCATCATTGCCCTGACCATTATGACCAGCCTGGGCGGCGGCGGTGAGAGCATTGCCATCGTGCTGCTGAAGATCGTGCTGTTCCTGGTGGTCTGCTGCTTTGTGTATGTGGTTGGCCTGAAGGCGCTGGACTGGTACATTGAGCATACCGGCCGCAAGGATCTGCGGCGTTTCCCCATTGCGGCCTTCGTGGTCTGCCTGATGATGGCCTGGATCGCCGAGCACTTCTTCGGCGTGGCCGACATTACCGGTGCCTTCGCCGCCGGCCTGATGATCGGCGCCACCAAGAAGGCTGGCTATATTGCTTCCAAGTTTGAGCCGGTGCAGTACCTGTTCCTGGCTCCTGTGTTCTTCGCCAGCATCGGCATGACCGTGGTGTTGCCTGCCATGAATACCCAGATCGTGATCTTCAGCATTTTGCTGGTGGTGGTTGCGGTTCTGTCCAAGTGGCTGGGCTGCGGCGTGGGTGCCAAGCTGTGCGGCTTTTCCACCCGTGAATGCAACCAGATCGGCCTGGGTATGGTATGCCGCGGCGAGGTTGCGCTGATCGTTGCCAACAAGGGCGCGGAAGTGGGCCTGATGCCGGACGCACTGTTCGGACCCGTGATCATCATGGTTATTATCAGCACCATTCTGACCCCGATTCTGCTGAAGCTGGCATACCGCGGCGAGGACGCTCTGAATCTGGAGGAGAGCCCGCTGGAGAATCGCAGCGAAGCGCTGGAACAGCTGGACATCGTTACCGACCAGCTGCTTACCCGCGAGCAGGAAATCAAGGAAAAGAACCAGAAACACTGATCCGTTTTTCTATGCGGGCCCTGAGAAAGGGCCCGCATAATTTTTTTCAAAAAAAGGAAAAAAGGGCTTGCATTCTTTATTGAGTTGTGTTATATTATTAAAGTCGCCGAACGGAAAGGCGACCGGATATTCCTCCTTAGCTCAGTCGGTAGAGCATGCGGCTGTTAACCGCAGGGTCGTTGGTTCGAGCCCAACAGGGGGAGCCAGAAAAAAGCGCATCGGATAACCGGTGCGCTTTTTCTTTTGTAAAACACCCAACGACCCTGTGCGTTCACAGCCGCAAGAACTGACGGGGTGAGGCAGAGCAAAACCGGCCGCACAGACAAAACGGCGCGGGGCGGCTGTTCACTGCGCCGGAGCTGAGCGCGCCCAGTGGGCGATGCAGCGAAGCGGAGGTGGGCCCGGAAACAGAGCGATGTGCTGCGGGCAAAAGCCCGCGGTGCAGCGCGACAATTTCCGGGCTCGGAATGGTCGTTGGTTCGAGCCGGGCAGGCTTTCGCGGGGGCCCTTCTTCTGCACATCGGGCAGCCGGTGCGCTTTTTCTTTTTATTGGGCACAAACAATCCTGTGCGTCGGCACTCGCAAAAGCTGCACAGGCGGCAAATATCGTGACTTTGCAGCAGGTTTGTGATAAAGTAAAGAGGAGAAGATTTGCCAAAAGGAGGCGCCCGCCATGGAATCCGCGCTCAAAACCAAATACAAGCTGGCCAATGCCCTGAAAGAACTGGTGGGCCGCGAACCTCTGGACAAAATCACCGTCAAACAGATTGTGGAGGGCTGCGGTGTGAGCCGCCAGACCTTCTATCGCTGCTTTCTGGATAAATATGATCTGGTAAACTGGTATTTCGAGCGGCTGGTGGAGCAGTCCTTCAAGGAGATGGGCGTGAGCCTTACCCTGCGGGAGGGCCTTCTGAACAAGTTCCGTTTCATCAAGGCGGAGCAGAGCTTTTTTGCCTGCGCCTTCGGCAGCCACGATGCCAACTCGCTGATGGCCTACGATTACGAGTATATCTACCGTTTTTACAGCGAAATCATCACCCGCAAAACCGGCGCGCCCCTTACGGAAGATGTGGCGTTCCTCCTGGAAATGTACTGCCGTGCGTCCATCCAGATGACCGCAAGCTGGGCGGTGAGCGGTATGAAACGCAGCCCGGAACAGATGGTGGAGCTGCTCATTGAAGCGATGCCCCAGCGGCTGGAGTTGCTGCTGCGGGATCTGCATCCGGAAGCCTGAAATCTGCCTTTCCGGCCTTTTTGATAAAATTATGAAATGTGACACTGGGATTCATGTGTAACTTGTAAAAGGGAAAACCACGTTGTTATAATAATAACAGTGAAGCGCTTCCCGCAGGGTTGCAGCGGAAGAAGCGTCCCGGTTTTACTTTCATAACAAAAAGGAGAGGTTTACCCATGGCTAACCGCATTGTTCTGAACACCATTTCCTATCATGGCAAGGGTGCCATTGAAAACATCGTTCCCGAGCTGACCGCCCGCGGCTACAAAAAGGCTTTTGTCTGCTCCGACCCCGATCTGGTAAAGTTCGGTGTGACCAAGAAGGTTACCGATCTGCTGGATGCTGCCGGCTTCGCTTACGAAGTTTACAGCGAGATCAAGCCCAACCCCACCATCGAGAATGTACAGCATGGCGTTGAGGCCTTTAAGGCTTCCGGTGCGGACTGCATCGTGACCATCGGCGGCGGCTCCTCCATGGATACCGCCAAGGCCATCGGCATCATCATCAACAACCCCGAGTTTGCTGACGTGCGCAGCCTGGAGGGTGTTGCTCCCACCAAGAAGCACGCTGTGTTCACCATCGCTGTTCCCACCACCGCCGGCACCGCTGCCGAGGTTACCATCAACTACGTCATCACCGACGTGGAGAAGAAGCGCAAGTTCGTTTGTGTGGACACCAACGACATTCCCGAGGTTGCCGTGGTTGACCCCGATATGATGAGCAGCATGCCCAAGGGCCTGACCGCTGCCACCGGTATGGACGCCCTGACCCATGCCATTGAGGGTTACATCACCAAGGGTGCCTGGGAAATGACCGATATGTTCCATCTGAAGGCCATCGAGCTGATCTCCAAGCACCTGCGTGGCGCTGTGGCCAACACTCCGGAAGGCCGTGAGGGCATGGCACTGGCTCAGTACATCGCCGGTCAGGGCTTCTCCAACGTGGGCCTGGGCATCGTGCACAGCATGGCTCACAGCCTGGGCGCTGTTTACGACACCCCCCACGGTGTTGCCAACGCCATCCTGCTGCCCACTGTGATGGAGTACAACGCTCCCGCTACCGGTGAGAAGTACCGCGATATCGCCAAGGCCATGGGTGTGGAAGGCACCGAGACCATGACCCGCGACGAGTACATCAAGGCCGCTGTGGACGCTGTGAAGAAGCTGAGCGCCGACGTGGGCATCCCCGCCGACCTGAAGGAGATCGTGAAGGAAGAGGACGTGCAGTTCCTGTCTGAGTCCGCTTACGCCGATGCCTGCCGTCCCGGCAACCCCCGCGACACCAGCGTGGAGGAGATCGCTGCTCTGTACCGCAGCCTGCTGTAAACAATATTTTGCATCTGCTTTGTGCGCCCCGAGTTCGCTCGGGGCGCACTTTTATTGGTGTATTTGGATCATCGCGCCGGATCCAGCTGCGCCCGCAGCTCCTGTACCGCCGCCTTTTCAATTCGGGAAACATAGCTTCTGCTGATTCCCAGAAGCTGGGCTACCTGTTGCTGGGTCAGTGGAGGTTGGCCGCTCAGGCCGTAGCGGAGCAGAATCACCTGCCGTTCCCGGCCGGTGAGCTGCTGCACCAGCGTGCGCAGTCGGCTGGATTCCTCCCGGCACTCGCAGTCCTCGTCCAGAAGAAAATCATCCGGTACCACATCCAGCACGGTCAGATGGCTGCCGTCCTTGCTGGTCTGAATCGGCTCCTGCATGGAAAGGGTAAGGGGAGCCTTCCGTTCCCGCCGAAGGTGCATCCGTATCTCATTTGCTATCCTCACACCAAGGCGTGTTTGCAAAGGTGTGTTCCAAAATACAGTTGTCTGTGTCATCCGGCGCCGGAGCAGCGGGCGTACCGGTGCCAGCGGTCCATTCCTTCTCTGCTGTGCCGAACAGTACCACATGGGCGCACTGCCCGTCCCAGATCACCTTACGCACCAGCAGGCGAAGAGCAGCCCGCTTCTGTTCCACGGTCATCCGGTCGATGCTGCTTCGGAATACGGCAAGCAGCTGCCCCATGAGGGCGAATTCCATATCACTCAGTGCAGAGCGGGCAGTCCGGGTTTCCAGCTCATGGATGCGGATGCGCAGCTCTTCCTGATGGCCGTGCAGCTCTTCAATCCGGCTTTTCACATGGGCAGAAGCGGAACTGTTGCCGAAGTCAGACAGGGAATCCACCAGTGCGCCTATTCTGCGTTCGATTTCTGCCTGCTGCCGGCGTAGCTCCTCCTGTTCCTTTTCAATGTCTTCCCAGTTGCCGGAAGAAAAACGTTTGCCCTGTCCTAGACGGATAAGAAGCCGACGGCTGTCTGGTGAAAGTGTTTTGATCTGCTCCAGAACTGCGATATCCAGCAGATTGCCGCTTGCGTTATGCAGCCCGCACAGGCTGCGCCGGCTTTGCATCTTCCTTTTGCATATATAGGTAAAAAGGGGCTGCCCTTCTGCTGTGATTCGCCCGGATAGCCGGGGATACATCCGGCTGCCGCAGCGGCACCAGAGCAGTCCGGTGAGCAGCGCTTCGTTGCTGCGGGGCTTGCGGTAGGCTTTGGAACGATTGCGTTCCAGGGATTCCTGAACGGCGATCCAGACCCGTGCCGGAATGATGCCGGGGTGTTGCCCCACAGCCACAATCCACTCACTGACCGGCAAAAAAACGGTGGCCCGGCCCTTCTCCTGATCGGTGCGGTTATAGGCCAGAATGCCCCGAGTGCTGTCGAATTCCTCCAGAGCGGAAAACAGATCGGCTTGTTTGCTCTGAAAATAGCGGTACGCGTCCGGGTCGGCAATGAGGTAAACCGGATTCTGAAGAATGTTTTTGATGGAAAACCGGGTGAAGTCCCTCCCGTTTTTGGTTTTGATTCCGCGCCGGAGCAGCTCCGCTTCGGTTCCGGTGAGAGAATCCGTCTTGCAGTACAGCCGGTAAATGGTGCGGACGATGTCCGCTTCTCCGGGAAGCAGCTTCAGCCGGCAGGCGCGTCTGCTTTTGCCGTCCACAGAAACGGTCTTTACCGCTTCCGATGTGTAGCCGGTGGGCGTGGTACCGCCCAGCCAGCGGCCGGTTTTGGCCAGCTCGTGCATATTGTCCCGGATGCGCTCGGCAATGGTCTCCCGCTCCAGCTGACTGAATACCGATGCAATGTACATCATGGCCCGGCCCATGGGGCTTGAAGTATCGAAGCTCTCCCGGATGGAGACAAAGTCGATTCCCAGCCGCCCCAGCTCCTGAATGAGGACGGAGAAATCGCTGATGTTTCGGCTGATGCGGTCGAGACGATAGACCACCACTGCCCGGAAGCGATGTTCCCGGGCAGCCTTCATCATTTTTTTATAATCCGGCCGGTTCAGATTCCCGCCGGAGAATCCCTCGTCTTCGAATACAGCCGCTTCGGCGGCATACGCCTCGCCAAAGGCGGTGCGGATGTATGCCCGACACAGCTCCACCTGATTGCCGATGCTTTCGCCTTTGCCGGTAAAGCGGGATTTTCGGGAATAAATAGCGATCACATCCTGATTGTTTGCCATGGTCAAGCCTCCTGTTGTGTTTGTTACAGTAATATAACGTGGAAAGCGGGGAGGATAGACCGGATCACAAAGGAATTGCTTATCAAACGATGGGGCATGGGGAGTTGCGATGTTGATTCCTGGAGAATAGTATGCAATAATTGTTGAGGATAAGAGAAATCAGAAAGCGAATAAATTCAATTGCTTTTTTAATTGATTGAGATACAGATCACGGAAAGCGGGAAGAAGAAAATGATGGAAAGTACAGCGATTGGTAATTTGGATCAGAGAACGGTGAAGGCTGCTTTTTATCACGACAAATGTGATAAATACGATTATCTGATAGCTGTTGGTTGTGGAGCTGTGGCTGGTTTGGTAGATGTTTTTATGGTAGGGTCACCGGCCGACAGTAAAGTCCTGAAATGGACAGATGCACAGGCAGACAAAGCAGTGATGCTTTTTGCAAAAAGCTGTGGATGGAACCCGAAAGGCGAAAAGGCAACCAATGTTTCCAGCGCCATAGGTTTTTTGGAGAAGAAATTCCCGGTAAATTACGATCAACGGCATTCAGGAGACGTGGGAAAATTATTTGCCATGTCACCAAAAAACCATCATATAAAATCGCTGGCTCATTCTCCGGATCTTGTGGGGCTTCTCTTTTCGATATGCAATCAGTTCACTTCCACTTCGTCCTTCTTGAGTAATGGTCAATTGATCACGATTCAGACGGAAACGCAGGAATTGATGGGGCATGACTTTATTTCAAAGCTGTTTTGCGGAATTGCAAACTGGTTTGGACATATTATGTCAGATGTGGCAGGAAGCTCCGGTGCGGTTGGAAGAGGAAGTGGGATTGGTATTCCTTTTTATGAATTGTTTCAGGCGTGCGACTGGGGTTCCTTTCAGGTTGGGCAGGATAGAAATACGCTGGCAGTCGTAGCAACAAAGGTGTTTCAGGAAGGCTATGATGCGAGATTTGGCCTGGCCATGGCTCTTCCGGTTCTTTTATGTGATTTGTCAATCAAGCTCATTTGGGCGCTTAAGCATTATTTTTACCATAAGCGGCCGCTGAGAGAATGCATTCCCAGTAAACGGCATGACGATCTTCGTGTGATGCTGATGATGGGAACAGGCACACTCTGCCTGATGGATGGTGTGGATGCAGCAATTCGATCCGGTGGAAATTGGGTTGCATTTTTTCTGCGATTAAATATCATTGCCTGGTTTCGATTGGCGGTATTGGTATTGAGAGAAATTTGCATCCGGGCAAAAATCAGCTATCCCCTTCAAAAAGAACTGGATGCGTATATCAGGATCAATGAAGCACTGAGAGCGTACATCTCGGAATTGGAAAAGATAGACATGAAACGATTTAAACGGGAGACAGACAGCTATGCGTTGTTGTTGGGAAAAATGCGCTGCACAAGCACAGAAACCGACTTGAATGCACTGCTGAAAGAGGAGTATCGTATTCAGGGCGTGGCATTACCCTATCAGGGGAGTTTTGACGATTTTATGAGAGACGGATCCGCCCGCCTGGAGTTTAAATAATGTTTTTCCGATATGTGCGCTGAATTCACAAAATGAGGAGGAATCGAATAATGCCACTGCCGTTGATTTTAGGAGTTGGAGGAGCTATTGTTGCCGGAGTTACCGGGGTAGGAACCGGAATTCATGGTGCGGTAAAAATGAAGGAAGCCAATGATACGATGGAGAAGGCAAAGGTGTGCCATGCAAAAAACATGCATCGCTTTGAAAAAGCGAATTGCGAGGCAAATAAAAGCATGGACAAGCTGGGCCGGCTGGAATTGGAAATCCTTCACAGCTTTCAGGAGTTCTCGGATCTGTTTGAGCCTATAAAGAACAGACCGTACTTTGAACCTTATTCAAAAAATGGGGTAACCTTGCCCAGATATGACGGGGAAGAGTTAAAAGAAGTGTCTGTTGGTGCAGGTGTGCTTCTGGGAGGTCTGAGTGGCGCTGCCCTGGGAACGGCCGGAGGCTTTGCGGCAGCAGGAGCTACAACTGCGGCGGTCATGGCATTGGGAACGGCGTCCACCGGAACAGCGATTGCGTCTTTAAGCGGAGCCGCAGCCACCAATGCTGCCCTGGCGGCATTGGGTGGTGGCGCGCTCGCGGCAGGCGGTGGCGGAATGGCTCTTGGTACAACCGTTCTGGGGGTAACAACGCTGGGAGGAGGACTGCTCGTAGGGGGAGTGCTTTTTAGTCTTGCGGGTGGTAAGCTATCGGATAAAGCGGAAGAAGCCTGGGCACAGACAAAAGAGGAAGAGAAGAAAATCAACGAAATTTGTGTATATCTGAAAGAGCTGCAGACAACAGCAGAAACCTATTACAATACACTTTCCAGCGTGAATCATGTTTACAGAAAATATCTGGAGCAATTAAAATTCATGGTGGTGGAGCAGAGACACACAAACTGGAAGGCGTTTACGAGAAAAGAGCGACTGGTCACCGAAAACACCGTACTGTTGGTTGGCCTGCTTTACAGTATGTGTAAGGTAGAGCTTGTGTTGCAGAGTGAAAAACAGGATGGGATCAATACAATCAACAGGAATGCAATAGAGCATTCGATCAACAAGGCAAAAATAATCCTGAAAAACAGTTTTTCGGAAAAAACATTACATTGAGTGCATTCAGGCTACAGGATAAGCCAATTTCAAACTGCCTTGTCAGCGCTGTGGTTTTGCGGTATAGTAAGGCCAGAACAATTCGAAAGCGGGGTGCTGTGATGTGGCTTTTGAAATTACCCTTTAAGCTGGTTGCCATTGTGCTGATGCTGGTGGTGGGGACCATTGGTGTGTTGCTGAAAATTGTTTCCGGCATCTCCCATGTTGCCCTTGGACTGATTATGTTTTTGCTGTTTGTTGGTGGTGTGATCACTGCTTTTCAGGGAAACTGGCCACTGGTGGGCATGGTTTTCGTAATGGAAGTGATCTGCTTTGCCGCGTCTCTGGCTGCGGCCATTCTGGTGGAAGTGGTGGATGGCATCTTCGGCGGACTGCTGGAGTTTATCTACTCCTGAAGCATACAATCCAATACCGGAAAAGCTCCCGGCGGATGGTTTGTGCCATTCGGCCGGGGGCTTTTTGCATAACGGGAGGGCCGTGCCCCATAAGATGAAAACAGGTGAATTGCGGGAGGGGGAACGAATATGCGAACCGGTGCGCCCATCCGGATTGTTGTTCATTGGCCTGAAACCGAAGCGGGGAAAAGGGAATTGGCCCGTCGGGCAGCGGATGTGCATGCGGATTTTGTGCTCAGCACCATTTGCGGGCTGGATTGCCCCGCAACCCGGAAGAGAGACCTGCTGCAGGCAGTGCTTGATATCATACAGGCGAACAAAGAGGAAAAGGGATGAGAGGGGTTCGCTTCTTGACTTTTTCGATGTGAAGTGATACCATGATGCCTATATAAATGCGCGGAGGCGCGGATTCTGGATATGGAAGGCGAAATCACGATGGAAAGTATGAAATACAGCAACACGGTATTTCCGGTACCCCTCGACCCCCGGCAGGTGGTGTCGGAGGTGCATGCCAATGCGGTGAATCTTCCCCGGCGGACAGTGCGGGAGCACATTGAATATGCGCTGGATCACCCCATTGGAGCCGGGCCCATTGAAGAGGCTGTCCGGCCCGGGGAGAAAATCTGCATCCTTATTTCAGATGTGACCCGCCGCTGGCAGCAGCCCGGTGAATATCTGCCTGTTCTGATTGAGCGGCTTAACCGGGCCGGTATTCCGGATGAGGACATTCTCATTCTCTGTGCCACCGGTACGCACCGGCAGCAGACGAAAGAGGAACACATCTCACTGGTGGGGGAAGAAATTTACCGGAGAATCCGGTTGATCGATCACCAGTGCGACGATCGGGAACATCTGACCTATATGGGGACATCCAGCCGGGGCACGCCGGTGTGGCTGAACAGTTACGCCATGGCCTGCGATAAGCTGATCCTCACCGGCGGGGGGGTCTACCATTTTCTGGCGGGCTTTGGTGGGGGCCGCAAATCCATTGTTCCCGGGATTGCCGGGCGGGAAACCATTAATACCAATCACAACAACGCGTTGAACGAAGGGCTGGGCAGCGGTTCCAATCCCCGGGCCTGCAACGGCAATATGGGGCAGGATAACCCGTTTCACAGCGATCTTGTGGAATGCGCGGCGTTTGCGAAGCCTGCGTACCTGCTCAATGTGATTGTGAACGATGATTACCAGATTGTGGGCGCCTTCGCGGGCGACTGGCAGCAGGCCCATGCGGCGGCAGCCAGAGTGGTGGAGCAGCTGGACGGGGTTGCCATTCCCCGGCGTACTCCGCTGGTGATTGCCAGTGCGGGCGGATATCCCAAGGACATCAATCTTTATCAGACCTCAAAGACTCTGGCCAATGCGCTGGCGGCAGTGGCGCCCGGCGGCACCATGATCCTTCTTTCCCAGTGTGGCGAAGGTTTTGGCGACCCGGACTGTGAAGCACAGATCTGCGGCTACGACAGCATGGAAGAACGGGAGAAGGCTCTGCGGGCGGATTTTTCCATCGGCGGCTTCGTGGGCTTTCTGTTTGCCGAGACGGCGGAGCATTATCATCTGATTCTGGTAACAGACATTCCCGGCGAAAAGTTTGCCCGCACCGGGATTCAGGTGGCCCGCACGCTGAACGAGGCGCTGGCTCTGGCCGCGCAGCACAATGGCGGAAGTCTGGAGGGAGTGGAAACCACCCTCATGCCTCATGGCGGCAGCACCTTTCCGCTGCCTCAGGCATAATGGTTCCGACCGGTTACAAAAGCATCCCCTGACGAAGCAATTCGTCAGGGGATGCTTTTGGTATGGGGAGGATTTGCGGGCCGATATATACCGTATTTTTCGGATTGCTTGCCTTACTCCGCTGACATGTCCCGGTGGCGAAGGTACCACAGACTGAGCAGCGTGAAGGCTGCGGTATAGGTCAGCGCCGAGCAGAGAAACGCCGGCAACGTCAGCTCCATCTGCGGGTTGTTGGCTCGCATCCCCAGGCAGAGCAGGGAATAGGGAAAGGCGTAGCCCAGCCCCTGTGCGGTGAGCATCAGGCCAAAGATTCCGCCTGCAAGGCCAAAGGCTACCGGCGGCGCGAAGGCACGGATCACCATGCTGAAAAACAGCTGTGCCGCACACACCGAGATTCCGCCCACGGCGCCGAACAGCAGCCAGCCGAAAAACTCCGGCGGAACCGGTTCGGAAAGGCCTGCCACTTTACCGCTGATCAGAAACAGAATGCCGATACATCCCTGCGCCAGAACAGCCACCCCGGCGGCCAGAATCAGCTTGGCCGCATACAGATCACGCACCGGTACCGGAGCGGTGAGAAAGCTGTTCCAGTTGTGATCGGTGTGTTCCAGCCGCCACTGCCAGCCACAGAACACGCCCAGAAGAGCGGGCAGGAAGAAGGTGGAGGAAAACAGGGTGTGCTGGCTCCACAGGCTGTACCAGCCATTTTCCAGCACTTCCTGGTTGGCCAGATAGTTCCCGGTACCCAGAATGGCAGGGAAAATCGGCAAAATCAGAAAGGCCAGCCATACCGGCGAACGGCGGCATTTTCGAATCTCCGCCTTCAAGCAACGAAGCAGCATGGCTCACACCTCCTTTTTCACAAACAGTGCCCGTCCCACGAGCAGGAATATCGCTGACCAGATAAGCAGCAGGGCAATGTCCGAAAGCTGGGGCCAGCACCAGTAAAACCGGGTCACCCGTGTGGTCTCGTTCCAATCCATGCCCACCAGCGCCATCAGGCCGTAATAGCCCCAGGGCACAAAGCGGATCAGCGCCGGGGGAAACAGCATGGAGAGAATGCCCAGAAAGCTGCCGGAAATGCCGCACACCAGCGCGGCGGCCTGATTGGCAAACCAGAGCGACAACCCCTGCTGCAATGCGTACACCATCATGGAGACTGCCCAGGAAATCAGGGTAAACAGGGCAAAGCGCCCCCAGGGGATGGGCCCGGAAAAGTTCAGAACCAGCCCTACCGCCAGAAACAGCCCGGAGCGAATGACCAGCAGAACGGCCAGAACCAGTGCACCCCAGCCGAGCTTTGCCGCATAGAGCCTGCCTGGGGAAGCCATGGTTTCCAAAAGCTTCCAGGTGTTGCCTTTGTGCTCCAGCTCGCAGCTGCGGCTGGCCAGTGTGGCCACACTGAGGGGAAGAATGATGGCGTCCACCATGGACAGGTTGTAAAGCAGCAGCATCCAGCCCTGCTTCATGTCCTCGGCATCCTGCCGGGCAAAGAACACGCCCATCCAGATCAGCTCCACCGCCAGGATCGCCGCACAGACCGGAATGATTTTCCGGCGGCGGCACTTGAAAAATTCCAGCTTCAGCAGTTTCACAGGCTCACCGCCCTTCCGGTCAGCTCCAGAAAGATGTCCTCAAGGCTCTTCTGCCGCTCCTCCAGCCGCACCACGCCCAGCCGGTTTTCCGCCAGAAAGCGGGTGAGCTGTGCGGCGGTTTCATCTGGCAGAATGGGCAGGATCAGATAGCCTTCCTCTTCCCGGCAGGTCACCGACTGCCCGGCCAGCAGGCTGCGGGCAACCGCGTTATTGCTGGTGCGCAGGGCCAGATGATGGCGGCTGTGCCCGTGCAATACCTCCAGGCTGTCCTGAAAGACCAGTTCGCCCTCCCGGATGATGGCCACATGGTCGGCCATCTGGTCGATCTCGCTCAGCAGATGGCTGGACACCACCACCGTCATGCCGAACCGGCCGGGCAGGCTGCGGATCAGCTCCCGCATTTCCTGAATGCCTGCCGGGTCCAGTCCGTTGGTGGGCTCGTCCAGAATCAGCAGTCGGGGATAACCCAGCAGCGCCGCCGCCAGACCCAGGCGCTGTTTCATGCCCAGCGAGTAATGAGCCACCTTTTTGCCCCGCTGGCCGTCCAGCCGTACAATCTGCAGCACTTCCCGAATACTTTTTTCCGGCACGCCGCGCAGCGTCTGCACGATACGCAGGTTTTCTTCTCCGGTGAGATGGCCGTAGTAGCTGGGGCTTTCGATCAGACTGCCCACCTGCCGCAGCACGGCCAGCCGATTGGTGCGGTTCATTTGTTTGCCCAGCACCCGGATGCTGCCTGCCGTGGGTTGTACCAGCCCCAGAATCATTTTCAGCGTGGTGGATTTTCCCGCGCCGTTGGGGCCGAGAAAGCCGTAAACGCTGCCCTCGGGCACATTCAGGTCCAGATGGGCCACCCGCAGGGCATTTCCGTATTGTTTGCACAGATCGTGTGTTTCGATGATGTTCATGGCAAAACCTCCTTGTGTCTTTATCCTAACAGCTGTGCCTTACGCGCCCATGAAGGCAACCTTACGATTACCTGAAATCCACCTGCCGCCGCTGGACGGGGCAGGCCCTTTTTTCTATAATGAAAGCAGCCAATGCAAAGGAGGCGGAAGGAAATGGCCTGGCGGATATTGATTGTGGACGATGAACCGGCGCTGCAAAGCATGGTGGGGGAGATACTGACCCAGGCAGGTTATGAAACGGAGTCGGCGCTCTGCTGCGCGCAGGCGGTGGAACGGTTTCGCATCGCTGCCCCGGACGCGGTGCTGCTGGATGTGATGCTTCCGGATGGGGATGGGTTTTCCCTGCTTGGAACGCTGCGGGAGTTGCGGGATGTGCCGGTGCTTTTCCTCTCCGCCCGGGATGAGGATGAGGCACGGCTCAAGGGCCTTGGACTTGGGGCGGACGATTACATCACAAAGCCTTTCCTGCCCCAGGAGCTTCTGCTGCGGCTGCGGGCGGTTCTGCGGCGTGTCTACCGGGAAACGCCGGCTGTACCCCGGTTGGGCCGTACCGAGATCGACTGGGGCAAGGGCACAGTGCGCCGGGAGGGGCGGGAAACCGCCCTTACCGCCAAGGAATTTGCCCTGCTGAACAAGCTTTGGGAGGCCCGGGGGAACATTGTGACCATCGACGCCCTGTGCGCCGCTTTGTGGGACGGGCCGCTGGTGGGGTATGAAAATACCCTGATGGTGCACATCCGCCGCCTGCGGGAAAAGCTGGAGGAGGACCCCTCGCACCCGCGCTTCCTGCTCACGGTGCGCGGGCTGGGCTACCGGCTCAAACGGGAGGATATACAATGAAGCTGAGCAGCTGGATGAAGGGGGCCATGCTGGTAACGGTATCGGCCCTTCTGATTTTTGTGATTATGATATTGGGCGGTCTTGCCTTCACCTGGAATATTTCGGAAGGGGGTACGGAATGGAACGCCCCCATCCAGACCATATCCGATTCGCTGGTTTTTGATGGAACAGCCTACTCCTTTACCGGAGAAGATTTTTTGGAAGAGGGCTGCTGGGCCATGCTGCTGGACGAAGAGGGCAAAATGGTCTGGTCGTTTCACAAACCCGAGGACGTGCCGGAGAAATATGCTCTCACCGATGTGGCCGCATTCGCCCGCTGGTACCTGAACGACTACCCGGTTCGCTGCTGGGTGCGGGAGGACGGGCTGTTGGTGGTGGGCTCGCCCAAGGGGAGCGTGTGGAAACAGGATTTTTCCATGGATCTGCAGGATCTGCTGCAGCTTCCGTTCTGGGTTCTGGGCTTTTTCCTGCTGGCGCTGGGCTGTGTGCTGGGGCTTGCCTGGCTGGTGCTGCGGCGCTGGTTCCGGCAGGAGCAGCGCCAGCGGGATGCTGCCCGTTCCAACTGGATCAATGGGGTGTCCCACGACATCCGCACGCCGCTTTCGGTGGTCATGGGTTACGCGGCCCAGCTGGAAAGTGCACCGGGCCTTGCGCCGGAGCACAGGCGGCGGGCCTGTGCCATTCGGGCCCAGAGCCAGGTCATCCGGGATCTGGTGAACGATTTGAACCTGACCATGCGGCTGGACTGTGAGATGCAGCCGCTGCGCAGAGAATCCATTCAGCCGGAGGTGTTTTTGCGGCAGATCGGGGCGGATTTTCTCAACGGCGGTATGGCGGAAGGCTTCGATTTCGAAATACAGCTGCCTGAAACGCCGTTGCCTTTGCTTTTGGCGGACCCCTTTCTGCTTCGCCGGGCGGTGAACAACCTGCTCACGAACTGTGTGCGCCACAACGGCCCGGACACAACCATCTGCATGGGCGCCAGAGCGGAGGGCAGAAGGCTTCTCCTCTGGGTGGAAGGCGGCACAGCAAGAGAGGAACCTCCGTCCGTTCCGCGCCCGCTGGAGGAGGATGGCGGGGCCGCCCACGGCACCGGTTTGCGGCTGGTGGCCCAGATTGCCGCCGC
>ENA-OURU01002787-OURU01002787.1-human-gut-metagenome-genome-assembly--contig:-NODE-2787-length-15977-cov-2.249780_pt1 | contig 15977 bp, 11 predicted proteins | sample MGYA00242137_ERZ509064 | MGnify/ENA primary metagenome ERZ509064 (study PRJEB26280, sample SAMEA2338777) | human gut metagenome | biome: human gut; feature: human-associated habitat; material: faeces...
CCCGTACGGTTGCGCATGGGACGCCCCAGAAACGCATAGTAATACTTGAATATCAACGCATAGGCGTCGACCAGGAAGAGTTTTTTCATAGCTGTGTATTGCGTCGTTTTGTCGAAAGGGGAGGGGTCAGGCATTGTCTTCGGCGAACCATTCGGCGAACGACGTGGCGGTCTCGTGGAGCCGCAGCGAATGGAGCGTCACGCCCTCGGGCAGCCGCGCGGCAAAGTCCCCCAACATGTTCTCGCACGTCGGCTGGTAATCCACCGTCACGACATTCCCGAAACGGGCCGACAACACCCTGAAAAGTTCCGATCCGGCTTCCGGGATCTTCAGCACCAGCGCGTGATCGAAGCGCGAAACGATCTCCTCGTTCACGATCCGTTTCAAGACGCCGAAATCCATCACCATGCCGTATTTGGGGTTCTCGGGGTCCCGGATCGGGGATCCCTTCACCGTCACGAAAAGCCGGTAAGAGTGCCCGTGAATCTCGCGGCACGGGCCGTCGTACCCGTCGAGGGCGTGTGCCGCCTCGAACGAAAATTCCTTGGTCAATCTGATTACTGCCATATGGTCAAGCTCATGGAGCAGGCACGCAAAAAGGAGGCCTGCATTTCACAAAGATAATGGAAATCGAAAACAATTCCGCCTCCCGGCACGAATCATTCCAAAAAAAAGCGTCCCCCGCAGCGGAGGACGCCTTTCTGAAAAGGGCCAAAACCATCTATTTCCGTTCGGGAACTCCGCCCAGACGTTCGAGCAACTCCAGACACATCCGCCCGTTGTGATAGGGGCATTTCCAGATCCCGGCCTTGTCGTCGTCGAGATTCACCCCTCCGTCGGCGCGGATACTCCAGAACCATTCGCCCGATTCCCGGTCGATCAGGTGGCTTTTGATATAATCCCACGTATCGAGCAGCATGGCTGCAGCCCGCTCCTCGCCATGGAAGGCCGACAGGTAGTACAACCCGACCATCGTTTCGGCCTGAACCCACCAGTGGCGCTCCCGATCGGTGATCCCCTCCGCATTGCCCTCATAGGCCATACTTCCGTCCGACATATAGCCCTCCAGGGCCGCACGGCCCAAGGCCGCAGTCCGCGACAAGACCTCCTGCATCAATGCCGGATCCCCAATCACCTCCGCCGCCTCGAACAAAAGCCACGAAGCCTCGATGTCATGACCGTACGAATAGACCCCCTCGCTGCGATCCTCCCAGCGCTCGCCGAAAAAGAGCCCCAGATGGTTCGTGGACGGAGAGAGCAACCGCCGCAGGAAGAGCCGGAGCAGGTTCGCAAGCTGCCGCCGCAAATCCGGATCCGGCCAAACCCGGTAAAGGTTCGTATAGGCCTCCAGGATATGCAGGTGGGTATTCATCGTCTTCTTCTCGTTGGCATCCTTGTCGCTCAGGCGCATGTCGTCCAACAGGTTCCAGGTCCGGTCCGACGCCTCGAAATAACCGTCATACTGCGGGTCGAAGGCATGGTGTTCGATCTCCCCATACAGTCGGACCGCAGCATCCAAAGCCTCCCGGTCCCCCGTCGCCCGGTAGTATTCGCTCAAGCCGTAGATGGCGAAGCTCAAGCCGTAAAACTGCTTCTTCGTCTCCAGCGGCCGGCCGTCGGCGGAAATCGTCCAGTAAACCCCGCCATACTCCTGGTCGCAGAAGTTCCCGAGCAGGCTTGCCTTGGCTGCCTCGGCCGCCGCCCGATAGGCCGGATCCCCGAAAACGCGGCAGGCGGCCGAAAAGGTCCACAAAATCCGGGCGTGCATGACAACCCCCTTCGGGGCATCGGGATGCAACACGCCCGTCCCGTCCACACGTCCGAAAAAACCGCCCCGGGCCCGGTCTTCCAACCCGATCCAGAAGGGGAGAATACCGTTTCTCAGCGTATCGGTCAACTCCGGGATCAAACTTTTCAAGGGTTCCATCATCTGTCTCAATGCTGTAATTCGTTATGTCGTTGTTGCAATTTGCGGGAGATGATCTGAACGCGCCGTTCGCTCAGCGGGTAGAGCCAGATCAGCACCACGGAGAGGAAAGCCCCGACGGCCGGCAGATAACTCAACATCATCCGAATGCCGCGGATCGCCTCCTCGCTCTGCGCCGCATTGGCCTGGAAACCGTAATAACCGAGCAGCCAGCCCGTCACGGCTCCGCCGAGCGTCCAGCCCAGCTTCTGAGACATCGAGGAGGAGGAGAAGATCAATCCCGTGGCACGCCGTCCGGTCTTCCACTCCGAGAAGTCCGCAATATCGGCGTACATCGACCACAAAAGCGGGAAGATACATCCGGCACAGATGCTGATCAGCGCCTGGAAGAGAAAAATCCCAAGCAACTGATCGGGCGAAAAGGCGTAGAATATCACACTCAGGACACAAGCCACGACCATCGCTCCCATATAGGTGGTTCTCTTGCCGAAACGGTTGGACAAGGGCGAGGCCAGGACCACTCCCACCATGTTGGACAACTGCCCCAGCATCAGGTAGAGCGCCGAGAGCGAGAACAAACCGCCGCCGAAGCCCGAAACACCGTCATCCAGCACATAGTATTTGAAGTAGTAGATCGTGGCGCCGTCCCGGATCGAGTTGAAGATCAGCGCCGCGATTCCCGCCCCCAGCAGGATCCACCAGGGACGGTTCACCAACAGATCCCGGAGGTCCTTGCCGACCGAGGTGTTCTTCGGCGCGCAAAGCGTAACCCGCTCCCGGGTCCACTTGAAGCAGAGCACGAAAAGTCCGGCACAAACCGCCCCGAAAACCGCCATCGTATACTGCCACCCGTGGGCCTCCGAATGCACGCCCCCCAGATCGGAGAAGAGACCCACCAGCGGCTCGGCCAGCCCCACCGCAATGAAACTGCCCAGATAGGCGAAAAACATCCGGTAGGAGGAGAGGATGTTGCGCTCCCCGGGATCCGACGAGATCACTCCCAGCAACGAGGCATACGGGACGTTGACCATGGTGTAGACCATCATGAGCAGCGTGTAGGTCGCATAGGCGTAGACCAGTTTCCACCCCGGCGTGAGGTCCGGCGTGGAGAAGGCCAGCACACCGATCACCGCAAAGGGAACCGCACCCCACAACAGGTAGGGTCGGAAACGCCCCCAGCGCGTATGGGTCCGGTCGGCAATCATTCCCATGATCGGGTCGTTGACCGTATCCCAGATCCGCGTCAGCAGGAACATCGTGCCGACGGCGGCCGGAGCCAGCCCGAAAACATCCGTATAGAAGAACAGCATGTACATGCCTATGATCTTCCAGAACATGGAAGAAGACATGTCCCCGAACCCATAGGCGATCTTTTCCCGGAACTTGATCATCGCAGACTCTTTCATGCGGTTTTCACGGTTATCTCGGGTATCCCGAAGCGATGTTCCGGTCGATCAGTTCGTTGATCGTCCGAACCGACAGCCCCGTTCTCAGGCCGTCGGCCGGCGTGTTCAGGCAGTAGTCCAGCAGACGATCCACACTCGATACGGCCACGTGCATACGCGTGTCGCTCGATGCATAGTAGATGTAAACCGTACCGTCCGGCGCGGCAATCCATCCATTCGAGAAGAGGACGTTGGAGACGTCTCCGACCCGCTCCTCCCCCTCGGGGGCCATGAAATAACCCGCCGGTTCGGCAATCAGCTCCCACGGACGCTCCAGGTCCGTCAGGTAGAGATAAAGCACGTAGCGCAACCCCGCGGCACAGCCCCGAACGCCATGGGCCAGATGCAGCCACCCTTTCGGCGTCTTGATCGGATGCGGGCCCTCGCCGTTCTTCAGCTCCTTGATCGTATGGTAATAGCGGAAATTGATGATCTTCTCGTCGCAGACCTCGGCATGGGTGATGTCATCGACCAGCGACCAGCCGATCCCGCCCTGCCCGGTCTCAATGAAGCCGTTCTGAGGCCGCGTATAGAACGCATACTTCCCGTCGACGAACTCCGGATGAAGCACCACATTGCGCTGCTGGCTCTTGCAACGCAGATCCGGGAGTCGCTCCCAGTGGACCAGATCGTGCGTACGGGCAATGCCGGCCGAAGCAACCGCCGAAGAGAGATCTCCCGGCTGTGCGTTCGGATCCTTCCGCTCGACGCAGAAGACGCCGTAGATCCATCCGTCCTCATGTGCCGTGAGGCGCATGTCGTACACATTGACGGCCTCCTCATCCGATTCGTCGAGCTGAATCGGACGGTCCCAGAACCGGAAGTTGTCGATTCCGTTCTCGCTCTGCGCCACGGCGAAGTAGGACTTGCGGTCCGCACCCTCCACGCGGGCAACCAGCGTATAAAGACCGTTGAACAGAATGGCACCCGCATTGAGTACGGCATTCACGCCGATCCGCTCCAGCAAAAACGGATTCCGCTCCTGCGAAAAATCATACCGCCAGGTCAACGGAACATGCGCGGCGGTCAAAACCGGATTCCTGTAGCGGCGGAAAACGCCATTATCTTCGTCCTGCGGGAGATTGGCCTTCCGCAACAACGCCTCGTGTCTGCGATACAATGCGTCGATTTTCTCTTGGTACTTGTCCATGGGTATAGTATAGCTATTGATTCTCGTACATATGCTGCAGATCTCCGTTGAACAGAATCGACGGTTTCTCCTTGAACTTCACAAAATCGGCCGCCGAAGCATGGCCCGGATACGGTGCATAGAAATGGTTCTCGATACGGCTGGAATTCCGCCAGACAAGGACGTAGGCCGGTTTGTACTTCGCAACCAGCGGGTAGAGCACCTCGCTGAACCAGTTATCCATGGTAATCGACTCCAGCCCCGTCTCCGTAAAGGCGAACGGCTTCCCTTCCCGGCACGCCACACGCTGCAGCACGTTCAGCGAACGGTCGGCACACGTCCGGTACTCGTCGAGCCCCTCCTCTCCCTTGAAATGGTAGAGGTCCAGCCCCAACAGGTCGACATACTCCCCGCCGGGATAACGCTCCAGATACTCGGCTTCGGTGCGGACCCGGTCCGGAGAGTAACAGTATATCACGTTCTTCAAGCCCTTGACATCGCGCAGGTAGGTCACGATCTGCCGCCACAAGGCCACATATTCGTCGACCGAGCAGAAGTCACGGCCCCACCAGAACCAACTTCCCGTATGCTCGTGCAGCGGTCGGAAGATCACCGGAATCGACTCCCCGTCCGAGCCCTTGAGCGAAGCGAGGAATTCGGCGACCCGGTCGAGCCAGCGGCAGAATTCGGCATGGTGTTCACCCCCGGGCAGGAGCGTCGCCACGACGTTGCCGCCGGTCAGATCCCACGTATTCCCGCCCGTCACGAGGTTGTCGGCGTGCCAACTGATCGTGTTGATACCGCCCCGGTCATAGGCCTCCCGGATCAGACGCTTCATCTGCTTGAAGTTGACCTTGTCGAGATTCTCGCTCCGGCGGTGCTCGATACCGCCGATCTCCCATCCGTAGACGGCCGGATAGTCTCCGCAGACCGCACGTACGTCACTGCCGCCGGGCGTCTCCTCCCACTCGACGCCGTAGGCCGTATCGTCCTGATGGCCGAACATCGTTTTGTTGCCGACCATCCGGTTCAGACCGGCATAGAGGGCCTCCGTCTGAGGCGTGCTCTCCGGAGTGGAGAGCTTCGAAACCGAACCCGGTCCGGGAATCAGGTGCGGCGTAATGATCCGGGCCCACTCCCGGAAGGCCTTGGGCGTGACGTGCAGACTGTCCCCATGGAACATGTCCGCACGGTATCTGTCTCCGTCCTTCAGCGGCGCGGTGATGTCCAGATACTTCACATGCTCTTTTCCTGCAGCATAAGCTTCCATCAGTTCATTGGCTTTCAGGTATTTCTCCTCCACATGGCGGCGCGACGGCGACGGCTTGACCGACAGGAGGATGATTTCGGTCCCGGGGCTGTGCAGCTCCACAAGCCGCACGAACGTCTTCACGTCGTCCAGAAAACGCTCGGGCGTAAATCCGTCCTTGAGGTCGTTGTCCCCTTCGTAGAGGACGATCTGTCGCGGCTTGTAGGGGAAGACGATCCGATCGGAAAAATAGATGATGTCTTCGAGGTGGCTGCCGCCCACTCCCCGCCGGACAATATCGTATCCCGGGAAATACTGTTCGATATTTTTCCAGGTCCTGATCGAAGAGCTCCCCACGAAGAGGATCTTCCCGACCCCGGGAAAATCGACGCTGTCCTGTGCGGCAAAGCGCTCGATTTCCGGCAGCCACATCTTTTCCCGGGGATTCTTGCCCGGCAGCATGGCCGAAGCCGTCCATACGGTCAGGGCCGCAAGGAGCGGAAACAGGGCTTTCATAAGCCGATTTATGATTCTCATGTAATTCGGTCTATTGTTTGCGTGAAACCTTCGATTTGATAAATGCCTGCTTCTTGACCCACTGCTCGGGGTAGTTCCAATGCCCCGTGTCGGGATATACGACCAGTTGCTTGGGTGCCGTCACCGCATTGTAGGCCGCATACATCGACGTGGGAGGGCATACTTCGTCCTTGTATCCCCAGGAGAAGAATCCCGGAACCGACACCTTGCGGGCAAAGTTCACTACATCGAAATAGGCACTCACGGCAGCTTTCTGCGCCACCACACAGGTCGTCTTGTCCTCCTCGTAACGGAACATCGCAGGCCATCCGGCCGCACGCCCGTTCAAATACCCGGTCAGATCGCACAATGCCGGGTAGAACGCCGAATAACAACGCACCCGCTTGTCCAGAGCCGCCGCCACGATCGAAAGGGCTCCTCCCTGGCTGCCGCCGCTCACCGCCACGAAATCACCGTCGAACTGGGGCAGCGTATAGATGAAATCGATGGAACGGACCAACCCGAGATAGACCCGCCGATAATAAAAATCCTTGCGGTTGTCCAGCCCCTGCAGCCAATAGCGGTCCAGGGCCCCTGCAGCCAGCGATGCGTAGACCTCGTCATCCAGCGTGACCGGGAGGCCATGGATGCCAATCGTCAGCGAGATGAAACCGTCGTCTGCCAGGTAGGTGTCCCCTTGATAGGCCCTTACGCCTGCCCCGGGGACATTCAGGATCGCGGGATAACGCCCCGGAGCCTTCGGAACCGAGAGAATGCCGTAGATCCGCGACCCCTGTCGCTCGTTTTGGAAACTGACGTGGTAGACATCCGAGCGTGCGGTACAGCGCTCCGGCAGCAGGGTCATCCGGGCATCGAGCGGAATGCGCTTCAACGCCGCAATCTCCCCTTCCCAAAAGCGGTCGAAATCCTCCGGCATCTTGGCCACCGCTTCGATGTGTTCGGGATCCACCCCGACTTTGGCCAGGTCGGAATACTCCTTCCCTTCCACCTCGACCTCCGCACGGCACGTCACAAAACCCGGAATATCCGAACGTCCGGCATCGACGGTCAGTTCACCGCCCTTGTAGAGCACCTCTTCACTCCGGGTTGCAGGCATCTTCTCCGGTCCGTATTCATACCGAAGGGTCAGGTTTTCCAGATAATGCCCGTCCTTCACCACCGAGATCCGAAACCGGATCCGTTCCCCGCGGTCGACACACCAGTCGGCGTGTTCGGGAACAACACGCACCTCAACCGGCTGACGCGACGGCTGCCCCGTCACCGTCCCGACCCACAGCACAAGGAACAATATCAAACTCGAAAGTCTCATAACATCACTATTTATTATCGATCAACAAGGGTTCTATCTTCTCTGCCCACAACCGGTAGGCCTCCGGAGTCATGTGCAGTTTGTCGTCGCGGTAGAGTTCGGGGCGGAGGGCTCCCTGCGCATCGAACATCAACGACGCCACATCCACATAGGTGACCTGTTTCCTCTCCCGGCACAAGGCTTCCAGCATCCGGTTGGTCTCGCGCTGCTTCTCCAGGATACGGCTGCTGAAGGGCGACGGCTTGACCGACAGCACCACAACCGGAACCCCCGGCAAAAAGATCTCCGCAAGGCGGAGGAAACACCGGACATCCTCAACCACCGCAGCCGGCGATACTCCGTTGGCCAGGTCGTTCTCCCCGGCATACAGGACAATCTGAGCCGGATCATAGGCAATCACCAGACGCTGCATGTGGTAGAGCACGTCGCTGATCCACGCCCCGCCGAAACCGCGGGAGAGAACCCGATGCTCCGGGAAATAGCTCGCCAGGTCCTTCCACATCCGAATCGACGAACTCCCCACGAAAAGAATCGAACCCGCTTCGGGGAAGTGCTGCCGGTCATTTTCATAATAGGCTTCGATCTGTCCGCGCCATTCATTCGCACGGAAGTAGGTGGAGTCTTGTGCCCGCAAGAAAATCGGGCACAAGATACTCACCAAAATTGCAATACAAGTTATTCTCTTCATTTTTCTTCTATTCCCAGTTTATCGGCTGGAGCCGTACATTATCGATGCAGAAATCGTAGGAATTGCCCGAAGGATGGCTTCCCACCCAGATGCGCATGTTCTTCGTACCGCCCTTGTTCTTCCAGGTATCCATCGGAATGGTAAAGGTCTGCCACTCTCCGCCGGTCGAGATCATCAGCGCCGGATCCGTCGTGAGCGACGAAGGTCCGAAGGCATACCAGTTCGTACTCTGGTTCAATGCAATGGCCAGACGGTAAGCAATCGGCTTGATCGTGCACAATTCGAATTTCAGCACGTAATTGTCCGCATCGGTCGTAAAATAGGACTCCGGAATTACGAGGTTATAATTGGCAATCATGTTCACCAGACCGGTTTTCCCGACTTCGGTGACGATCCGCGTATACTGGCTGCCTTCGGTCGGAGCCGGATCGAGCGGAGCGGGGTAGTCGTCGTTCGGAACCACCCAGTCCGGATAGCGGGTCGTGCTCTTGTCTTCGAGATTCTCGATGATGAAGGTGTCATCCCGATACCGGACCGGACACTTCACCCCTTCCGACGCATCGTCGGCCAGGAACGTGATCACCGTCTTGTTCCCGACGCCTTCGGGAACGACCGCCTTCACGTAGGTCTCCGACACCTCGGTCACCAGAGCCGCCTTGTCGCCGAACATCAGCTTCGAAACACCCACCTTGGCGTAGAGATCCATGCTCTCGCCGAGCAGTTTGAGTTCCTGTCCGGGCGGGGTCCACTCGTTGAAGATCCCCGTGATCTGGAACGGTGGGAATTCGATCGAAAGAGCGACCTCCGTCGACCCGAAATCGTTTTCGAGGATCATGACATAGCTCTCGCTGCGCGTCAGGCGCGGAATGGTCAGATAGAGAGAGTTGGTAAGCCGCGTCGTCGAACCGATGGCGACCTCCACGCCGTTGATCGATATCTTATGAACCGAACCGAGGTTGTCGCCGACAAACTGTACGGCCTGACCGACGGTTACAACATCCAGACGGGTCATCGCTACCGGATCGATCGCATAATCGATCTTCGGAGCTCCCTTGTCTCCGTAATCGTAATTCTCATCCGCACAACCCGTCGCTGCGAACAAGAGTATCGAAATCCACAAATAGATTGCTTTCATGAGTTTCGGATTTTTTTGAATTTAAGCTTAATAACCGCTGTTGTTGGGACCGAACAGTCTGTTGTTGTTGATCTCGTTGAGCGGAACGGCATACAGGATGCTGCGCGGCTGACGCACCTTCGAGATCGACAACCCCGTACCCTGAATGCGAACCGACTGCGTCTTGTTCATGACATCCAGATAGAGTCCCCAACGCAGCAAATCGAACTTGCGGTTGAACTCCTGCATGAACTCCATGGCGCGTTCCTGCAGAATGAGGCTGCGAATCTCCGTCTTGTCGCTCGTCGTTCCCGACAGCAGGTCCGCCTTGGCACGTGCCCGCACCACATCCAGATCGGCCAGAGCCTTGTCCGGGAAATCGAGTTCGTTGTACGCCTCGGCGCGAAGCAGATACAGTTCGATGAAACGGATCAGAATAACGTCCTGCTCCTTCAGCGCATAACCCGGCTCGGTCGTATTCGGTATCGGATTGTCCACCGTACCATCGCCCGTATACCACTTGGTAATGAAGTAAGTGCGGAAATAATCAGCGTTGCTGCGGGCCGGTTTTCCATCGGGACCCGTGGGGTATTTCTCCGGATCGTCCGGCATCCGGACATAATTCGACGTGTTGTTCCACGTCTGTTTGATGTAGTGGAAGATTCCATGCTCCCCACGCTCGTCGTTCCCCGTATACAAACCGTAGGCGTGTTCGGTAATTCCGGCCCAGCCCCGGCCGTAATAGGTCGGCGCCGTATAGTAATATCCGAGGTGCTCCGTCGTAAAGTCATTCAAGGCATTCCCGGCAACTCCCCACACGAACTCCTTGTTGCGAAAATTGGGCGCTCCCCAGATCTTGTTGAAGGCCGGCATGTAATCGTAATCGATCCCTTTGCGGGCAATCACCTCGTCGCAGATCTCAACCACCTTCTCGTAGCACTTCTTCGCATCCACGCCCTCAAATCCGGCTACGGCCGTCGTAGTGAAGTTATCCAACGAACCCTTGATGTCGACCATCATATCGACGCTGCCCGCCAAGGCTGCAGAGCCCATCGTGGCATAGACCCGCGCCAGAAGAATCTTGGCTGCCGTCTTGTTGGCATGTCCCCAGTTTCCGGACGACGTGCCCCATTCGGTCATCAGCGTGCAGGCATCGTCCAGGTCGTCGGTAATCCGCTGGTAGACCTCCTGCACCGAAGAGCGGGCCTTATCGCCCAGATCGTCATACTTGAGCCGCAACGGCACCGGACCGTACATGCGCACCAGATGGAAGTAGGAGAAAGCTCGCAGGAAATAGGCCTCTCCGAGATACTGGTTCCGCACGGTCTCGTCGATGGGTGACTCGGCAACCTTCTCAATCACGTAGTTGGCCCGGTTGATCAGGGCATAAAAGGCATAGAAGGGGTCCGACGAGGTGTTGTAGGACCAGTGGTTCGTCATGTTTCCCTCACCGGCTCCGGACATCACCCACGACGGGGCGGCGGAGTGGTCGTGGTCCATGTCGATACACTCCATGTAGGATTTCTTCATCAGCGACGTGCTCCAGAAGGTGTTGTACATCGCCGTCACGGCCAGGGCCGCACCCTCCTCGGTCTGTGTCATCGAATCGTTGATGGTGTAGGGCCGCTCCTCCATGTCGCAGGCCGAAAGCATCAACGACAGTCCCAAAACAAAAGGCAATATGTTTTTCATCGTTCGTGTCGTTTACAGCGTTAAGTTAATTCCGAACAGATACTCCTTGGACTGGGGATAACCTCCGGCATCCACACCCCGGCGCGACGGATTCGTTCCGAAGGCGTTGACCTCGGGATCGTAACCGGTGTAGTCCGTAATCGTCCAAAGGTTGTTCAACGATACGTACAGCCGCAGGGAACCGATTCCCTTGACCGGATTCTTGAACGTATAGCCGAACGAAATGTTCCGCAGTTTCAGGTACGAGCCATCCTCGACGTAACGGCGGGTGAAATAGAGATCACGGCTGGTCGTGGTGTAAATCTTGGGACTCTTGCCGCTGCCGCCCGGAACCCACGCATCATCCAGAATGCTCTTGGGAATATTGCGGGTCTGGCCCAGGTTGTAGTTGCGAAGGCTCGGCATGTTGATGATGTCGTTGCCATTGACTCCGTTGAACAGAATCGAGAAGTCGAAATTCTTGTACGAGAAGTCCACATTGAACGCATAGATGAATTTCGGATTCACATCCCCGATGTAATCCTGGTCGGCATCATTGATCTCCCCGTTGCCATCCTTGTCGTGGATCTTGACTTCTCCCAACCACTGCTGTTTGATAAGCAGCTCGGTCGCTTCATCATTGTCGCTGACCGTATAGCCGGGATACTGGGTCTGGAACTGTTTGCTGTTGATCACCTCCTCGCGCGTATTCCAGATACCCTCCTCCTTGTATCCATACAGTTGCCCGATCGAGTGCCCCTCTTCGAGAATGTACGGACGCAGGTCATTCCACAGGTTGTTCGGGAAGATCCGCAAGCCATTCAGATTCGTGATCTTATTCCTATTGAAAGAGATGTTTCCGCCGATGTTCAGGCTCAGGTCCTTCTTGTTCAGAATCCGTGCATTCGCCGTGATCTCCATACCCTTGTTGTTCACCTCACCGACATTCATCAACACGCTCTTCATACCGGTGCTCGGGCTCAAATCCTTGTTCTGAATCAGATCCTTGGTCGTCTTGTCGTAGAAATCAACCTCCAGGTCCAAAACATTGAACAGGCTCAACTCGATACCCAAATCGTGCTGATAGGTCGTCTCCCACTTCAGATTCGGATTTCCAGGGTTGGTCCCTTCAATGGCGTAGCCCGGCGAAACACTCGCCCCGAAGGGGTAGTTCGCACTGCCGAACAGCAGCAATGATCCGTAAGGACCGATACCGGCATTACCCGAAAGACCGTAGCTGTAACGCAGCTTGAGATTCGTAACGGCCTTGCTCTCCCGCAGGAACTTCTCCCGGCTTGCCGTCCAGGCCACACCGATCGAGGGGAAATAGGCCGCCTTGTTGTTCTTGGCAAACTTGCTCGATTCGTCACGGCGGAACGTCGCCGTTACGTAATAACGGTTGTCATAGGTATAGGCCGCACGGGCGATGACGGAGAAGAGCGTGGCATCCTGCTTGACGGACTGGGGAGTCTGAGGCGCCGTACCGTCCTCCAGGATCCAGCCGTTGTTGCCGTCGTAACCGAAGCCCTGGGTGGTCACCTGCTTGCTGTAATAGCTGTAATCCTCCCAACTCACACCCAAGGTTGCGCTGATGTTGTGCCGGCTCTTGAACGTGCGGTTGAACATCAGGAAGTTGTCCCACAGATACCGCTGGCTCTGAATATCTCCGGCCAACGACTTGCCGCCAACCGAACGTCCCTCGTAGAGATTCTTGGGGAAATAACGGTTGTTGAAGTTCATGGAGGCCTTGTAGGAGAACACCGTGCGGAAAATCAAACCTTTCGTCAAAGTCGCATTGGCATAATTGGAGCTATAAATCGTATAATTCTTGTTCTTGTTCATGGCCGCCGTGTAGTCCAGCGGGTTGGATACGAGCTGGTACTCCTCGTATCCCGGCTGCTCCTCGATTTTGTAGAGCGGCGGGTAGTAGAGCGCCGAACGGATCACACCTTCATCACCGTTGTTCTGGTTGCTCGTTGCCGTCTTGATCATGTCGGAGTTCGCCATCGAGAAGTTGGTCGACGTACCGATCTTCAGCCACGGTTTGATGGTCTGGTTCAGCTTCAGGTTCACGTTCAGACGGTCATAGCCCGAGTTGACCACCGTACCCGTCTGATCGAGGTAGGAGAGACCCACCGCGTAGTCGCCCTTGTCGGTGGCTCCCGAGTAGTTCAGCGAGTAGTTCTGGGAGATGGCCGTGCGGAAAATCGCATCCTGCCAGTAGTAGGGATCGTTGTCATAATCCTTGGGGCCCTTCACGTAGGTTCCCAGCGGTCCAATATCGCCCAAATGGGGCAAACCCTGCGGATTGAACGTTCCCGTATTGATATATTGGGTGTTGATATAGGCCTGGTTGCGGTACTCGGCATATTCGGCTCCGGTCAGCATCCGGAGTTTGTTCGAAACCTGGCTGATGCTCAGGGTAGCATTGAAGGTCAATCGGTTCGTCCCTTTCCGTCCGCTCTTCGTAGTGATCATCACCACGCCGTTGGAGCCGCGCGATCCGTACAGCGCCACAGCCGAGGCATCCTTCAGAATCTCGATTGATTCGATGTTTTCCGGGTCCAGGAACGACAGTACGTTGCGGCTGGCGACCTCATTTTCGTCGAAGGTCATCGACTCGTCGTCGTTGGAGGCCGTGAACGGAACCCCGTCGATGACATACAGCGGTTCCGTACTGCCCATGAACGAGTTGGAACCGCGGATCTGCACGCTGATTCCACCTCCGGGAGCACCGTCGTTGCGAACGACGTTGACACCGGCGATCCGGCCCTGCAGACCCTGTTCAAGACTCGCCGGGCGGCTCTTCATCAGCTCTTCGGAGCTTACGTTCTGGACACTGCCCGTCAGGTCACTCTTCTTCATCAGCGAGTATCCGACTACCACCACTTCGTCGATACCTTCCGATACGGAACTCATCTCCACATCGATTCTCGAAGCATTCCCGACAACCTTCATCACCGGTTTCATACCGATGAACCGGAAGTCCAGCGTATCCCCCTTCATCGCTCCGATCGAATAGCGTCCCTGATAATCGGTAGTCGTTCCTTTGTTCGTGTTTCGGATAATTACCGATACGCCGGGAAGGGGATTCCCGTCATCTGTCCATTTGACCGTACCCGAAACCGATGGCGTCTGGGCCGACAAATGCAGAACCGACATGACGCCTGAAAACAGCGCCACTGTCGCAATCCGTTTTAGGTTCATAATAATGATTTTAAGTTTAGGTCTTACGGCTTTCCGACCCCAAAGTCGGATTCACCACTAAATTCGACAGCAAATTTAGTGTACCATATCATCATATATTGATACTTTCTTAGCAAAGAATTACACTTAGCCCTCCCCAAAGAGGGAAAAGACCGATCCCGTACGACATTTCCCGGGCCGAAGCAGGATACCACCACCGAAAAGTTGGCAAAAAAAGCCCCGGAGATGAGGCGTCAACAGACTGAACCGACCCCTCACCCCCACAGAAAAGGGTATAAAAGCCCTGTCAGTATTATATGATCTTCTTCACCCGCTGGTAATTACTGCGGAACTCTTTGGGCGAACACCCCTTTTTGCGCTTGAAGATGCGGTTGAAGTTCGAAATGTTGTTGAAGCCGCACTCGAAACAGATCTCGGAAACCGACTGGGTCGTATTGACCAGCATACGCACCGCATGGCCCAAACGGATCTCGATCAGGTAGTCGGAGAGGTTTTTCCCCGTTCGCTGGCTGAAAAAACGGCTGAATGCCGTCGGGCTCATCCCCACGAGTTCGGCCAACTGCGCAAGACGGATCTCCTTGTTATAATTGCGGTTGATATAGGCGTAGATCTTCTGCACGCGGCGGCTGTCCGCCGAATCGCTGATGCAGGCGAACGAACTGCTCGACAGGGGACGCGACTCGCACAGCGACAATTCGTAGAGGATGGTCAGAAACTTCAGAACCGCATAAAAGCCCTGTTCCGAAGCGAGCCGGTCGAGCAGCGAGTAGACCTTCAGGATGGCACTCAAAGGGAAGGAGCACCCCACACGCGCCTTTTCAAGCATGTGTAGGATGGAGTTGAACTGGTTTTTGGAGAGCAGACTCCCGAAAAACAGATCCGAAGAGAACTGGATCGTAATCTCACGAATCTTTTTCGAGGTGCATTTGTGCTGTTTCCAGGCGTGTTTCAGCTCCTTGCCCGCAATCAGGGTCAGGTCGTAATCGCCGATCTCCTCGATGGAATCTCCCACGATACGCTGGATTCCCCGGCCGTTCTCCACGAAATTGAGTTCGTATTCGGCGTGGGAGTGGAGCGGGAACGTAAATTCCGACTTGTAGCGCTCGATGATGTAGAAACAATCCTTTTCCGACAGCGGCGTAATCTCGTAGATCGCATCTTCGTACTGCTTTTCCATACGCGTGAAATGATATGCCGTTACAAGATACGATACTTTTTTAACATATCCTTCTTTTCTTTTGTATTTTATTCCAAAAAGACTGCGATTCGGGCCCAAATGCGAAAAGAGGCCCTCCCGAAATTCGGGAAGGCCTCCACAGCGTATAAAAAACCGCCTTAACGCAACTCCACGCGATAGGGCGAATACATCACGATTCCCTGCTGGCTCAACGCCTCACGGACCGTCTCGTACTCCTTCATCATGTCACCCAACTCCGAACGCGTGAACGCCGCACGGACACTCTGATTCAACGAAGCCAGAATGGCCGCCAGTCCCGTGGGCTGCTCCGTCACTTCGACCACCCGGTAGCTGTCGCCCAATCCGGCCTTGTCCACCGCCAGGGCAATGGCCGTCTTCAGACCGCCGCAGCCATCCACCAGTCCGATCTCCAGGGCATCCTCCCCCGACCAGACCCGTCCGCCGGCAATCTCCAGCACCCGTTCGATCGGCAGGTTACGCCCCTTGGAGACGTCGTTCGTAAA
>ENA-OURU01002789-OURU01002789.1-human-gut-metagenome-genome-assembly--contig:-NODE-2789-length-15967-cov-2.140397_pt1 | contig 15967 bp, 13 predicted proteins | sample MGYA00242137_ERZ509064 | MGnify/ENA primary metagenome ERZ509064 (study PRJEB26280, sample SAMEA2338777) | human gut metagenome | biome: human gut; feature: human-associated habitat; material: faeces...
TGTCCTCACCATCGTCCCCGCTCTTTTTCTAGGGAAACCACTGGGGGATATTCTGGGCGTCTATTTTGGACAGGCGGCGGAATACAGCGACTATTTGACGCTGAACGCGCCCTCGCTCTATGCGCTCATCCCTTACGGCGCAGAGGTGGACACCACCCTTGCCGCCCGTCTGGGCATCTTGGCCGCTTTCCTGATTACCGTCGGCATTCTTCTCTGGCTGCTGCTTCGCCGGGGCCGTCTGACGGACCGTGCTCTGTTTACCGCGGGCGCGGCCTTCGCCGTCGGCATCCCCCTGTTGCTTCCCCATATGCACGACCGCTATTTCTTTCTTGCGGATACGATCACCCTCTGCTGGGCCTGCCTGGACCGCCGCCGGGGAATCCCTGCAGCCATTCTGGTACAGGTCGCCTCTCTGGGCGCCTACCACGCCTATCTCATGCTGCGCTATGCCTTTCCCATGGCTTGGGGATCGCTGATGCTCCTCGCCGCCCTGATCTGGACCCTTTTCTGTCTGTATCAGGAGTGGAGACACGGAGAAGGCTGGCCTGGAAGGCGCCGCCGTCCCCCTGCCGTGTGACTGGCACGGCTCCATACCGCATCTCGCGGGGAAGGCCGTGTCCCCTCCCCGTCCTTTTCTCCAATGCCGTTTACTTTCCCGGGTCTCTGCCCCGGGAAAGTCCTCGCTCCGCTCGCCGAATGCCTGCCGCTCGTAGGCCAGGTCGATGTGGTGTTCGTGTGCGTAATCGATGATACGGCGAGCCAAATCGGCAATGTCGCCGGACTTGTTGAAGGAACGACCACGCAGCAGCACGCGTTGCATAAGAGGGCGCATCGCCTTGACCAACTTGTACCGGTCTGACTTCACCTTCACCATCCAACCGTCGGCAAAATATAGCACCACGCCTTCACGCGGGCTTGCCTTGGCGTCGCCGATTGCCTGGGCGACTTCTTCCGGCGAATGGCAGATCGCCACCGTTTCCGGCCGCACGAAGCCGCCGGCAAGAGTGAACGTTTCCTCGTGAGCGGCATCGATGGAGAACGATTCGGCATTACGAATCAAATGCAGCAAGCGCAGCCCGGATGATTCGTATCCAACGATGTGCCGGTCGGACTCGCGATCGATGACTTCAAACGCCGCCGTGACATTCCACTCATGCAACATACGCCACAATTCGGCACGTACCGCTGAATCTGAAGGAAACGGGCGCTCGATAAGCGCGGAATAATCCGTTTGCCCCGACTTCGACCAGAAGCGGAACAATCCAGGAGTTCCCGCCGCGCCCACGAGCCCGAGAAATCCGTTCTCCTTGCGCTCAACGCGCACGGGCAACGACTCTGGATGTTCTTGAGCGTGATTGACGACTTGGGCGAACGATGTCTCCTCCGTCTCGTCCACAGCAAAGAACTTCTCGAACCCGCGTTGCACCACCTGACCGTTGCCGCCGATAAAAAGCCCTCGCGCATTGATGGTGCGATCCGTCCACCGATGTTCACGAAATGCCTCTGCAGTGAAATTGCACGCATACACGTCTGTTTCGCCGCGCACCGGAATAACCCGAACGTAAGGGTCCGCGCGCATACGCTCCAACAGGTTTCCATTCGGATCGCCCGGTTCCAACGGGCGGAACATCGCGGTGTGAAAATGCTTCCAGGACGAACGAATGTAATCTTCCGGAACACGGTCAGCGGTATCACGCGCCGCATTGCGACGCAACAATTCGTCTAGAGGAACGTCAAAATCCCTCGTTTCCCACAGTGCGCCATGACGTTGAGCGAGTAGCGCCAGTTCGGCTGCATACCGGGGATTAGCGTGTTGCGCATCCGCCACCACATCCCACCCCGCATCCAATGCGTCGGCAATCATGTGCCGTCCCATGGCAACCACCATGTCATTGAATCGCTTGCCGTGCTCGGATTGCAGTCGGTTTCGGACCTGTGCCGAGCCGGCGATCATGAGCCGAATGTCATCGAGAGAAATCACGCAATGCGGCCACGTGTTGGCGGGGTCCTCACACCATGAGCGTGCCCACGTGGACTTGCCCGAAGCGGGCAGTCCTCGCAGAATAATGAGCTTTGCCATAGCCAAGCTCCTTTCGTTGTGCTGTGGGGCGAGACAGGTGCCAGCGATGGCATAAGGTTCTGCTTGCCCCAATATTGCTTGTATTATGATTCGGCTGCCGAAACCGAGCCGCCTGGTTCCTGCTGTGCGGCGGAGTCAATGGGCGCCGGCCCGGGGGAGTCGGGCATATCCAGCGGTGATACGTGCGTTGAATCGGTCGCGTGTGCATGGAACCAGTCGGCAATCTGTGTTTCGCTTACCGGTTGCAGATTCCATGCGTCCAGTCCAACGTTGAGGGCTTCGTGGCGTGCGCCCTCCGGAGACAGCTGGTGCGTGTGACCATACAGCAGACGATGTCCGTCGAACGGCAATGCCTGATCGCGGAAACGTACGGCATCATCCGGCCAGCCATAGGCAAGATCCTCACGGTAGGGGAAATGCGATAGATTGACGGTCTCCGTTGCCTGCGGGCGGCCAATTCCGAGACCGGTCAGCTCCGCCGTGCTGTTCGGCTCAATCGATTCGAACAGATCTCGCGCGGGTGCATCGTCCAGCCACCAGTCATCGTGATTGCCGATAACCGCGTGCAGATGCCTGCAGCGCAGCTGACGCAGGCAGCTCTTCAGATGCCGGACCGATGTTCGGTATCCGATATCGCCCAAAATCCACAGCTCGTCGTCCTCGCCGACAATCCGATTGATATTGGCCACGATTGCTTCATCGTGCGCATCGGTGTCTGCGGCCTTGCGGAAATTGAGCCGGGAATCGTCAAGCACCACGCCCTTCGCCCAATCCTCGGCGGCCTTGCGTCCCTGCGAGGAGAGGAGAGCGTCATACTGCGTGTGCCCAGGGTCGAACGTGGTGAATCCGCGCAGCACGCTGACCAGCGGATGCCCGAAATGCGTGTCAGTAGTGAAATACTTCATGATCTGTTGTTCTTTCTGAATATGTGATGGTATGCAATGGGGTTTTGTTGCGGTGCATTGAGTTGCGACGATGCCAAGAACACATGCTCGTACAGGTGCGTATATGAGGCATGGCGCGAATGAGTCGGCTCGATATCACCGGCAATGATTCAGCTATGCGCCAATGAGTGGTGTACTGATCAGATTTGTTTGGCAGCGAGCAGGCTGCGCTTGTTTCCGGTTATTGGCTGGAACTGAGCAGTGCGCAAACCCTGTTTGAAGGCGCATTCGAGCATCGCCGGCAGGTTCGTCTGCTGGCGCTTGGCGTGTTCGTTCACGCCGTTGCTGCTGAATGCGATACGTTGAATCATGGTGTGCACACCATAAGGTCTTACGTCCAAATCCGTCAAATCACGGTGTGTGAAATGCCTGTTGTATATAAAAAAGTCCGGTGCAACGCACGATGATAATGCGCTGCACCGGACCTACTGCAGAAACAATTGTTACAGACTGTAGATCTGTGCGCCGAACGGCCAGAGCGCGAGCTTGGCCATTTTGAACGACTGGATGCCGAACGGAATACCGATAATGGTGATGCAGTTGAGTACGCCGGCTCCCAGATAGCCGAGCGCCATCCACCAGCCGACCAGCACCACCCACAGGATGTTGGCCAAGGCAGAGCCGACTCCGCCGCCGTATTGCACGGTTTTGCCAAACGGCGTCAAGGTGAGTCCCGCCATCTTGAACGCTTGAATGCCGAACGGGATGCCGATGATGGAGATGCACAGAATCAGTCCCACCAATGCCCATCCGATTGCGATGGCCAATCCACCAAGAATGATCCACAGGATATTGCCGAGAACTCGCATGATTAGTCCCTTTCCGATTCCGGTCGATTCCGCGCATGTTCAGCTTCACTATTTTGCCAGAAATCATGACGGAAACACGAGACGCAACCCTTAGCTCGCCCCTGATTCATCCCCGGACCGTTATTCAGGCGGAGCGTATGCGGTAAGCCCAATCCTTTTGTGAAGATTTTGTGTATTGTCAGGCATGCGTGGGTTTCACCGTCGATTTGAATGATGATAGGCTTCTCGATGTCTGCCGTACGAAGACCCCATCAAGGAGATGCCATGAACCTGTATCGCTACGCGATGTTCATCGCACGCGCCTGCCGTGGGTCGTTCGTCGGCAATGTTCTGTTTGCCAATCCACGAATGGCCCTATTCTCGATGCTGGTGTAGCGGGGACACGCCTTATGCCGGGATGTACCGATGGCCCATCCGCAGTCGACGTCGCATGAATCGCTCACCATAGCCATCAACTTACGCAAAGCCGCGAATCGTTTGCCGTATATGAATGCGGAACGGATGGCGGCTTTTCCTTTACGTCCGGACTCATCGGTGTCCTCGCGTCTTGACACAAGCATGGGGCCGGATCGCCACACATGACGTTACCAACAGAAGGAAATGCTGTGACCTCACAGAAAAACGCGGAACTCGGGTCCGCCACCAGTTCCGTAAAGCCTATTGATCCGCACACCCGATTCATCGTTGTGGGTGTGATCGTCGTCGGCTCGTTCATCGCGCTGCTCAACCAGACCGTCATGTCACCGGCCTTGCCGGCACTGATGCGTGATTTCAATATCACCACCGGCACCGTGCAGTGGGTGACCAGCGTCTACATGCTGGTCTCGGGCATCATGGTGCCGATTTCAGGCTATCTGATTGATAAATTCTCCACCCGAAAGCTCTTCGCCGGAGCTCTTGCCACTTTCATGGTCGGCACACTGCTGTGTGCCGTCGCGCCGAATTTCATGCTGTTGCTCGTCGGGCGCATACTGCAATCCGCCGGCTCCGGCGTGCTGTTGCCATTGGTCGCCGTAGTGCCGATGCTCGTCTATCCGCCGGATAAGCGCGGCACCGCCATGGGCATGGCCGGTATCGTCATGGCCGCCGGTCCGGCTATCGGCCCGGTTGTCGGTGGTCTGGTGATTGACAGTTTCGGATGGCGCCCGATGTTCATTGGCATCGCAGTCGTGACACTGGTCATCCTTGTCGGAGGCACGATGATGCTCAAGAACGTCGGCGAGTTGAAGAACCCAAAGCTCAACATCCTGTCCGTGATCCTTTCGACCATCGCGTTCGGTGGCCTGCTCTATGGCTTCTCGTCCGCTTCCACGATGGGATGGAGCAGTCCGGTCGTCATTATCTCAATCGTCGTTGGTCTTGTGGCCTTCGTCGCATTCGTATACAAGCAAGTCAAGCTCGATGAGCCATTGTTGCGCGTTGACACCCTTGCCACCCGCAACTTCCGCAACTCCGCGATTCTGGTCACTCTGATCAACGCCGCAGTCGCCGCAACCAACGTGACGTTGCCTATCTTCATCCAGAATGTGCTCGGCCAATCCGCCACCGTCACCGGCATGGTCATGCTGCCCGCCGCGGCGGTCGGCATCATCCTGAGTCCGGTCGCCGGCGCCGCATTCGACAAATTCGGCCCTCGCGGCGTGGGTATCGGCGGCCTTGCGCTCATGACCATCTCTCTTGGTCTTCTCGGCACCATCAACACCAGGACATCAGTGCTGTTTGTCGCCGTGTTCTGCGCATTGCAGGCATCCGGTCAGGCTATCGCCAACATGCCGATCAACACTTGGGGCGTCAACGCTTTGCCGAACGACATGATCGCCCATGGAAACGCCATCGCCAACACAGGCCGCCAGATCGCGGCAGCCATTGCGACCTCGCTTCTGGTCACCGCAGAAACATCCATGACCGCCTCGCACATGTCCCAGGGTGTGAAGTCCGCCACGGCCAGCGGCATCGCGTTCTCCTACCTGCTGTGCGCCGCCATCTCGCTGGTCGCCCTGATCATCTGCATCTTCACCGTCACCAGCCGTGCCAAGGAGAAGGCCGCACGCAACGCCAAGGCCTCCGAGGCGCAAGCCTCCGCCGAAGTCGCGGCCGAAACCACTGAAGGCCAGCCCGCCGAGCATCACTACGCCGGCGCATACGTGGCCCCCGCCGCCTCCCTGTTCAAGCAGGCCCAGGAACAGTCCATCGGCGGAATCATGGACGATCAGCCCTACAGCTGCCTGGACAGCGATGACATCACGCATGTGGTGCGCGAGTTCATCCGCCTCAACGTCTCCAGCCTTCCCGTGGTGAACGGCGATGGCAGGCTCGTCGGCTTCGTCAGCGACGGCGATGTCATGAAATCGATTGCCACCTATGAATCCCGTACGGTTTCCACCGGCACCGGTTCGACGATGGTGGTGTTCGACGACGAAACCGTGGCCTCCAAGGTGCAGGCGCTCTCCGGCAAGAAGGTGATGGACATCGCCACGCGCAAGGTCGTTGCCGCCACGCCCGACCAGCATGTCGGAGAGGTGGCCCGAATCCTCGCCAAGAAGCAGTTCAAGAAACTGCCGGTGGTGGATGGTGATGGCAGACTCGTCGGTGTGATCCGCCGTAAGTCCGTGATGGAACATGCCTTCGATGCGCTGTTCCCAAAGGATGATCGGTGATTAGGCGCCATCATCGCTGAATAGAATGAATGGAATATGAGGCTTCCCTTCTCGCGGGGGAAGCCTCATTGCTTTGTCCGCGGAGTCTTACGGCACCTGCGCAAGGGCAACGTCACGCCTTCATGATTATACTATTGAATAGTGTGTTCCTATCGTTGCATGGTGACGCTAACGCATGGCGTCACGATACTGAAGCCTGCCATCTAACGGCGGGTACGGCTCGTTGCTGGAGTCGTGCACGCATACGCGCGTCGGCGTGCGTATGCCGTGATGTGACCTTTGTAGTGGAATTGAAGAATTGAGAACACTCGTATGTCTTCTAGTAATACAACAACTGAACCAACTGTGCGCGAAACACCCGAGGTTTCCGGCGATGACAATGCGAATGCGCGCGCAGCGGTCCATAGCGCGAACAAACCCGGTGCCGCCTATGCCGCAGCAGTGGCCAACGGGGAATCCGAGCGTGCGTGGATCCGCCGTGTAGTGCTTCTACTCACCGGCCAGGCGTTCTCGCTGCTGGGCTCCAATATTGTGCAATATGCCATCTGGTGGTGGATCGTATTGCAGACTAAAACCGGTTCGGCCATGCTGCTGGCCACGTTGTTTGGCGTGGTGCCGCAGGCCATCGTCTCGATTTGCGGCGGCTCCTGGGCCGACCGTCACAGTCGCAAGTTGCTGATTATGCTGCCGGATATGGTGATTGCTGTGGTCACCGTCGTGCTGTCGCTGAGCTTCGCGATGGGATGGGCGAGTCTGACCATGATTTTCGTGGTGCTGTTCATTCGTTCGGCGGGAGGCGGGGTGCAGACGCCCGCTGTGCAGTCGTTCATACCGGATGTTGTTCCCTCGGGCAAACTATTGCGCGTCAACTCAATATACGGCGTGATTAATTCGGTGAATATGATTGTGGCACCTGCGGTGGCTGCTGTGCTTATCAACACAGTGCCGCTGTGGTCGATTCTGTTAGTCGATGTGACCACGGCCATTATCGGCGTCGGCTTTGTGGCGTTGATCAAAGCGCCGAAGAAGAGCACGGAACATGTTGCGAGGCGTATGGCTGAAGCGGAGAATAGCGGGCAACCCACACTCGAACCGATGTCGGATGCCAATGCTGATCGTTCGCTGATTGCCAGCGTCCGTCGTGTGTTTGCTGACTTGAAAGATGGTTTCAGCTACACATGGCGCCGGGCGAACCTGCGCAACGTGGTGCTCGGTGACGCCTTGGTGTGCTTCGTGGCCGTGGCGCCGATGAACCTTACGCTGTTGCTCATGACCCGCGAATATGAGGGCATCGATTTGAATCTCGGATTCATCAACCTGACCACCGCCTCCGATAAACTCGCCGCCAACGAGCTGGGATGGAGCATCGGTATGCTGCTCGGCGGCGCGCTGATGTCTACCATCGGTGCCAAGCTCATCCGCAACAACATGCGCGTGGTCGCCTTCGGCATCGCTCTGGTGGGCGTCTCCGTCGTTGGTCTTGGCGTGGTTCACAATCTGCTGGCGTATTTGCTGATTGATGTGGTGAACGGTTTGGCTTCGGCCATCTGCATGGGCCCGATGCGCACCATCATCCAGACCGAGGCCGATGAGAAGATGGTGGGCCGTGTATTCGGCCTTGACACCACCCTGAGCACGCTCGGAATGCCGCTCGGCATGTTGATCTTCGCGCCACTGGCCGACGTGATCCCGATTTCGCTGGTGTTCATCATCGGCGGTGTTCTGACCCTGCCCATCGGCATCTATCTGTTCGGCCAGGCGCGCCGTAACGTCAGTGCGCAGGTGACGCGAACAGCGGCCTGACAGGCACCTGACGGCCACCTGCCAGACGTAAAGTCAACTACCAGATTTGCGCATACAGATCGTAAGACACATACTTCGGCAGATCGTAGACGGTAATCGAGAATGGCGTGGATCGGCCATTGCCCGGCCAATCCACGAATGCGATATCTCCATAGATGATTGCGTTCTGTGCGTTACGCAGTACTAGGGAAATCTTGATTTGCTGTCCATCAGATGGCTTGAATCCATCTGCCACGGCGCGGACCTCGCCATTGAACGTCGTGCCGCCGTCCCTGTTGTCTATTTTGGATGTTCCGCTGATGGGGAAGGTAGCGGTTCCTTGAGCCTCGGTGACGTTGTACGTATCAGGGCTAAGCACAACGAAATCTACGGTGGCCGGGGCCGTGCCCTCGCCCGCTTGGCCGGCGTCATATACAGTCTGATTCGGGAATGCCATATTCAGTGCTTGCGTCTGCGAGAACACGATGGAACCGTCTTTGGCCCGCCCCGTAATGGTAATCTGCGGATACTGCACCTGCTGGGTCTTACTGGTGTTGCGCAGGGCGAAAGCGTAGTGGACATACCCTTGCTGGTCCGCCGACCAGCCGGATTCCACTATTTTCAGAGGATTGTCGGTGACGGTGTCTTGATTGTCTCCATCAGCGCCGTCAGTGCCGACTACTCCGCCCGTGCCATTGGCATTGTCGGTTCCTGACCCGTTCGAGGAGTGCCCGCCATCGGCCTTATCGGTTGATTGGCTGCTGGATTGTGTCGAGGAATCGGGTGATGTTGCCGACCCGATAATGCCAAGTTGGCCTGCCAACACAATGCCTCCCGCAATGGCGGCGATTATCAGTGCCGCTCCGGCAATGGACCACAGCACGATGGCGCGTTTGCTCAAGTGCAGACGCCGGAATAGTCGAGACGCCGACGCGCTGCCGTTCGTTGTTCTCGTTGATGGCGGATTTGCCGATGATGCGTTCGGTATGGGCGGATTGGACTGGGAGAACAGCGCCTGGCGAAACTCTTGGACGCTCTGTGGCCGTTTGCTGGGCTCGAATGCGCACGCATAGCCGATGACGGCGCGTAGTCGAGCCGGTACTGCGGCATCATCGGCAAGTCGCTGCTCGTAGTCGCTGGCATCGGGATATACGCCGGTCAGCATGAATCCGAGTAGCCGGCCCAGCGAGAATACGTCGGAACGCGCGTCGGTTTTGGCAAAGCCATATTGCTCAGGCGAGGCGAATCCGTAGGTGCCAAGCGCCGTGGTATCCCGTGAACGGTTGCTTGCCTCTGACCGGATGCGCGCGATGCCGAAATCGATGAGATGCGCGCCATCCTGGGCCACGATGACGTTGGCCGGCGTGATGTCGCGGTGGATAACGCCGTGCTGGTGAAGCTCCTGCACGGCTTCGCAAATTTGGTCGATAAGCTGCACGGCCACATTCGGTGCAAGCCGCCCGTTTTCCTCCGCAATTTGCGCAAGCGTGCTGCCCGGCACGTAATCGTAGACGATGACGAACCGGTCGGGCAGCTCGTACGTCGCTTCCACACGCGGCAGACGATTACTCTGGCAGGCGCTGAGCGCCGCCCACACATTGCGTTGCGCTAGGGGAGAGGGAATCTTCTTGCGTACGAACGGGCCGTTGCCGTCAATGCTCACCAGTTCGGTGACGCCGGAAGGTCCGCGAGCGAGCGTACGCTCGACATGGTACGCATCGTCGATGCTCATCGCATGCATCGCCTGCTTATCGTCCATGTCTCTCCTTGATGCCCTCTTACTTGCGTCTCACTGGTGAGTGTTGTTGGGCCGAATGTCGTCAATCGGCCGGTAGCAACGTCGCCTCTCCCATACGATACAACTCGTCGTCCGTGGCAATGCGGTCGAATCCATTGCGTATACACCAGATGATAATCGCGTCGCGTCGCTGTTTGCACCACAGTTCGGAAACGCCTGCAAGACGAAGTAGCCGTTGGGTTTCACGTAATGTGCACTTGAGACCAAAAGCCAGGATAATGGCGTGATCTCGGCCGGGGCGGCTTTTGCCGGAGAAAATGTCATAAACCACTGTGGCGTTGAGGCCGGATGCCCGCACCACGTCGGCTCGTCTCAGGTCATGGGCTTCCATACGGTCGAACAGATAGTCGGTCAGCGTGCGTGCGCTGACGAGTCCCTCATCGAGATACTGCTCAATGCTGGCGCTGGCGAGCAGCCGATCCAACAGTTCCTCGGTCAAATGTTCTTCGGGGATGTCTGCCATTGCCCATGCTCCTTGTCGCTGTGTTGCGGGTGCTGTGCTGCGCCATCGTACGCGGTTGCTCGATTCCCAGCGTACAGGACGCCGACTTTTCGGAAACACGCCGAAAAATTCAGTTGTCAGCTGATGTATGGCCCGCGCGTGTCGCCGACAATGGTCGATGCCATCCGTGTAGGTGCGGTGGCGGAAAGGATGTTCATGCGCGGTATCAAGCATCGACAATAAAGCTAACATGCATACAAAATGCTAATTTGCGTACATAATAACAACGCCATACACTGGTTTCGATGTATCGCAGAGCAAAGCGAGCAATAAGAAGGGACGCAATGATGAGCGAACGATACCGGCTTGCCATGGCAGTCGGATTGACCGTAACGGTTGCCGGGCTTGCCTCTTCTGTGCTGGTAATGCTGCTGCTTAAGGAAAGAAGGGCATCATGACAACGCCATTTGATCAACAACCTCAGCCGGTTCCACCGTCCGAAGGCACGAATGACGCACCGGAAGATCGCGCGAATGCGCCTACCGTGCCGAATACTGTACCGGCTGGCCAACCGAACGTAGCGTCTGATGGTGCTACCACCACTCCGATGGCTCCGGCTACGGCATCGCAGCGGCCCGCCGGCGCGCCATTTGATCGTGTATATGCGGTCAGTCCGCAACAGCTGTTCCAAGTTATTCACGACCAGCTGACTACTGGCGCCACGTTTACCTTGGATAACGAAAACACCCAGACCGGAGCGTTTTCCTTCCACTCCTATGATGGGGTGAACTGCACGCTAACCGTAGTCCCGCAGGGTGCGGCAGGGGCCGCCATTCGTCTGGAGGCGACTGGAAACGAAAGCGCCAAGCGCGTTGATGAGTTCCTCGCCGCTCTGGACAAGCCCACCTCCGGCGATGTGATTGGTGTGGCTCCTGCACCCGCCACACATGGTGCCGGTGCTGCCACTGGTTTTGCTGGTGCCGCTGCGCCTGCCGTGCTTGCTCCGAATGCACAAGGGGTGAAGAAGACTTCCAAGCTGGCTGTGTTCGCCATTATTTGGGGAGTGTTGTTCGTACTCGCCCAATTTGTGGATGTTTCTGGCCGATCCTGGGGCGGACTGCTGCTCGCCACGGTGATTCCGGCACTGCTCTCAGGCTTCGCCGTATACGTGACCCGCCCGAGTGGCAAGGTGCAAGGCCGAGTGCTGGCCTGGGTGGCAGTCGGTATCACCGTTGTGGGTCTGGTAATCGGTGGCGTGTTCGTAATTCGTGACGATGCGAAGGCCAAGGCTGATCGGGCGGAATTGGAAGCATCGCTCGCCACCAAGTGCGAAGCATATTCATGGCCGGAGTCGGATATCGCGGCGCTGCTGCCGCAGCCGAAATCCACAAAGGGTGAAATTAGAAGCGAGTCTTCGGACTATTTCTCCATCGAGGTGTGCGGTACCGACGCCAAGCAGTATGCCGACTACGTCAAGTCCGTGCAAGACAACGGTTTCACCGTGGACTATAGCAAGTCCGCTGACAGTTTCAATGCCAAGAACGCCGATGGATACAGTGTGAGCGTTTCTCGTGACACTGACGACGAGACCATCATGTCCATCACTATCCAGGTTCCGGAAAAGAAGGAAGATACGTCTACGGACGGCGACGCCGCGAAACAGGATGATAAGAGCACTGATACGGGCACTGATTCCAGCGATGCCAACAAGCAGAGCGACCAGTCTTCGGATCAGAAGGCGCAGCAGAACACCAATGACAGTGCTGACTTCAAGGCCACGATGGACAGCTACGAGGCCTTTATCGATGAGTATGTTGCCTTCATGAACAAATATCAGAAATCCGACAACGTGGTCAGCATGGCTACCGACTATGCCAGCATGATGAAGCGTTACTCTGAGTTCTCCCAGAAGGTAGACGCCATTGACGAAAACTCCCTCAGCAGTGAGGATTCGGCCTACTACACCGAGGTCATGACTCGATGCACGCAGAAGCTCGCATCGGTGGGCCAGTGATCAGACTGGCGTATCGAGGTAACGGTTTTCCAAGAAAGGAACGATGACGATACATGGGTATACGCGGCAGACAGTACACGCCAATGGATGAGCCGGTCTTCAACAAGGCCATCCCCGGAACGGAGGCTCTGGCCGGGGCGCTGAAGGACACTTTTGGCGCATTCCGTAGTGGGCTTGGGATTACCGAACCCGTGGTTTCGGTGAATTGCGAAGGTTGTGGCGCTCCGCTTTCCGGTCATCGCAAAGAAGTCGTTCGATGCGAATACTGCGATCGCGAAACGCAGCTATAACCAACATGCCAGCATAACGGCCGGTCTTGCGATTGCATAGTCGCAAGACCGGCCATATGCATGAGATATCGAGGAAAAAACAGATGGCAGTTATTAAGGCGTTCGCCGGCGCGCTCGGCGGTACATTCGCGGACCTGTGGCGTGATATCATCACCGCTGGTCCGTTCACGGAACACACCGTCGTTGTGCCGGGCATTCCCCGCGGAAGCAACAACGATCGCGGTTCGAATGAATACGGTTCCGAGGGAATAATCACCAATGGTTCGCGTATCTATGTGCCAGAGAATACTGCGGCGTTCATTTTCTCTGAAACAGGTATCGAAAACGTCATCACCGAGTCGGGCGGTTATGAATATCGCAACGGGGAGCAGAGCGTGCTCGCCGGAGACGGCATCGGATCGTTCTTCAACCAGGTCGCCGATCGATTCACCTTCGGAGGTCAGCCTGGCCGCACCAAATATGTGGCCTTCGTCAACCTGCGTGAGATTCGTGGCATCAAATTCGGCACTTCTGCGCCGCTGGTGTATAACGACCGGTTCTATGGCGTCGATTTGGAAATTCGCGCACGCGGATCCATGTCGCTAAAGGTCACTGATCCAGTTCGATTCGTTCGTAACTTTGTGCCTGCCACTACCGTGTCGTATTCATTCGATGATGAAGGGCCACGTAGGCAGATTCTGTCCGAATTCGTACAGTCGTTTATTGTGGCCATCAATTCGTTGTCCAATGAATATCGTATTTCGCAATTGCCCGGCAAGGCGAATGACATCGCAGCATGCGTGCGTGGCGATCGAGCCAATGCCGGTACATGGAATGATCGTTTTGGCTTTGAAGTGTCCAGCGTGGGCATCGAAAGCATCGAGTTCACCGAGCAATCACGTCAGCTCGTGCAGCAGTTCGCCTCGAATAAGATGAATGTTGCCGCATACGAGGGCGTTTCCCAACAAGCTGGCAATATGGCTGCCCAGCAGCGCATTGCGCAAGGTATTCAAGACAACGGCTTTGGCGATGGCGGCATGTTGCTTGGTATGAATATGGCGCAAGCCATCAATCCTATGACTGCCGCCCCGGTTCAAGCGCCGGCACCTGCGCCGGCACCGGAAGCCGCTGCTCCCGCCTCTCACACGGCATCCATGTCTGTGGAAGAACAAGTCGAGGCGATGAAGAAATTGAAGGAATTGGTTGATATCGGCATTCTCTCCCAAGAAGAATTTGATGCAAAAAAGCACGAAATTCTCGGCCTATAAACGGTGCATTCATGCAACTCGAAACAGCTGATAATGAGGGAAACGCTGGTGCGACACGGACAAAATGGTGCTCAGGGCTTCGAACTGGGTTGTTCAATCCGTTTCGATATTTCGGCGACTCAGCGCTTGTTCGGGCCGCCGTCCGGGAACATCAAGTAGGTGATGATGCCGGCGGCGGTTCCACTGGCCAATGCGCCGGTGATGACGGCGAGAGCCTGCATCGCCGTGCTGAGCGTGGGCTTGCCCGTTGCGGCAGTCTTTGAAGCCTTCAATGTGGCGGCACTGGGCTTGCGTTTCTCGGTGGCGGCGTTGTCGGCAGCGTTGCCACAGCCTGTATTGACTGGGGCATTGTCGGCAACGGCCTCGCCGTCTTGCTCTTGGGCGCGCCGTTCGCGAATGCGTTGCTCAATGGGATCGTCGACCAAAGTCTTGATGATGCGTGCCAGATCGCGGTCTTCACGACGTGCGATCTCGGCGCTGAACACCGTACGTAAAGCGAGATACTGCAGTTTGGTCATCGGGCTTTTGCCGGTCTCCAAGTTAGACACCGTCTGTCGCGCGACTCCCAGCTCGTCGGCCAGTTGCTGAGTCGTCCATCCGGCTACCTTGCGAATCGGACCCAGGTTCTCCTGAAACTTATCAATCCACCATTGTTCGATTTCAGACGTCGCCATTACGCACCTCCTTCCACGCTGTCACCAGTGTACGTTACCTGTACCGAAATCAATCCAAAAAACAGTGTTCATGTGAAATTCACTGCGTATTTGCGCTTTCGCCGGCTTACCGAGATTAGCCTTAGACAAGGAATAACAGAGTAGAAGCAGAAGGTATGCGCGTATTCGATTTCGACGGAACCATCTATGATGGCGAAAGCCTGTTCGACTTGTACCTGTATTCCGCCCGGCACGACCCGAAAGTGTTCCGCTACATCGCCCCCGTGCTGCGGTACGCAGTCAAATACAAGCTTGGCCGGGCCACGCTTGAACAAATGGAATACGGCGTGGGTAAGATGACCGAAGGCTATCTCACGGAACTGAGCCGATCCAAACGGGTGGCGAGCGTCGAACAGCTCGTGGACGACTTCTGGGACCGATATTACGCACGTATCAAGCCTTGGTACCAGCCTGAGTCGGACGATGTGATCCTCACCGCATCCTTCGATCTGACGGTGGGGGAGGCCTGCCGCAGACTCGGCGTGAGGAATCTCGTGGCCAGCGAGGTGGATGTGGGGACGATGAAGGTCACGTACCTCAACTTCAGCACCAACAAGGCCAAACGGTTCCGCGAACTGTACGGTCCGGACGTCGTCATCGACGAGTTCTACACCGACTCCAAATTCGATCAGCCGATGATCGACATGGCCCGGCACGCGTTCATGGTCAAGGGGAACACCATCACGCAAGTCAAGTAGGAAACAACAGAAAACAACACAACGTAACCAATAACGAAAGGGGAACATATATGAGCATGCCGCTCGATCTATACGTAATCCGGCATGGCGAATCCGAAGCGAACGTCATCGTCCAGGCGGGCGAGCAGGGCGACAATTCCCTGTACACGCAGGACAACGTCACTGTGCCCGATCGCTCCTGGAGACTCACCGCCACCGGGCGCAAGCAGGCCGACTGCATCGGTCGCTGGCTGGTCAGCCAGCAGCAGCTGTTCGACCGCTACATGGTCTCGCCATACGTGCGCACCCGCGAAACCGCAGCCACCATGGCCCTGCCCAAGGCCAAATGGGAGGAGAACCGTGTGCTGCGTGAACGTTCTTGGGGTGAGATCAACACCATCACCAAGGACGAATTCAAAAACAACTACGCGCGCAACTGGAACTTCAAGAACACCGATCCGCTGTACTGGCGTCCGCCGGCAGGCGAGTCGATTGCCGATGTGGCCGAGGACCG
>ENA-OURU01002824-OURU01002824.1-human-gut-metagenome-genome-assembly--contig:-NODE-2824-length-15763-cov-3.098803_pt1 | contig 15763 bp, 9 predicted proteins | sample MGYA00242137_ERZ509064 | MGnify/ENA primary metagenome ERZ509064 (study PRJEB26280, sample SAMEA2338777) | human gut metagenome | biome: human gut; feature: human-associated habitat; material: faeces...
AGAAAACAAATAAGGTTACAAAAATTGTTTCCTACAAAAACAAAGGGAAAGATACGAATGCTTTTGAAAATTTGAATGTGAAGGGCAATGCCATTTATGCAGCATATGATTTAGTATGTGGAACAGGAGCATCGGATAGTTATATATGCCGGATTGACAGCAAGAAAAAAACGAAAAAATTACTTACCAAGGGAAGAAATCCGGTTTTGATTGGTAAAAAAATATATTTTATTAAGACTGCTTATAACAAAGAATACGACAGTGATAAAGATATGGGAATTTATGTTATGAACCTTTCCGGCAAAAAAATAAAGAAGGTCTGTAAAATGCCGGTTTCCGGGCTTTATGAGCTGGGAACCGATGGCAAAAATTTTGTCTATAGTTATTATAACAAAAAAGGGAAATTATCGCTTCGCTATATGACGAAAAAGGGCAAAAAACTGGGTGCTTATAAAAAAACGGAGTCATCTTTTTGCAGTCCGTCTTACAACTTAAGAAGTACCGTAGGAAACAAGCAATATTATATTGCAGGAAATCGCGTAGTGTGTGTGGACAAAACGACAAATGAGACAACGGTTTTGGCTGATTTTGGAACCGGCATTAGTTCCTATGTGGACAATTTTCAGGTGTTTCATGATGCGATTTTGGTTCGCGGAGTTAAGGAAGAATATATTCCTGCGTACAAAGAAATGGCAGGAAAAGGATATATCTATATGATTCATTTAAATGATTTGTCCAAGGTCTTGCTGAAAAAATACAATAGTGGCGAATAAAGGAGAAATGATATGATTTTTAGAGGTCGCTTATTTAAGGAGGCAAAGTCATTTTATGTATTATAATAACGTACTTGATTTAATTGGAAACACACCGCTTATGTGCCTGCAGGAGAGCACAGGTTACAATATATTTGCAAAGGCAGAGTTTTTGAATCCCGGCGGAAGTATTAAAGACCGCATCGCAAAAAATATGATTGAGACGGCAGAGGCGGAAGGAAAATTAAAACCGGGGATGACAATTATTGAACCTACGAGTGGAAACACAGGAATTGGTCTGGCTCTTGTTGGAGTGAGAAAAGGGTACGAGGTTATTATTGTGATGCCGGAAAATATGAGTGAGGAGCGAAAAAAGGTAATTCAGGCATTTGGTGCCAAGCTTGTCCTCACAGAGCCGAAACTTAGTATTGGCGGTGCAGTGGATAAGGCAAATGAGATAGCAAGTACAAATCCTGAGAAATATTATATGCCACAGCAGTTTGTGAATCCGGCAAATCCGGAAGCACATTATCGGAAAACGGCAGTCGAACTTAGTGAGCAGCTGGGAAAGAAAATTGATATTTATGTTTCCGGTGTGGGAAGCGGAGGTACCTTACAGGGGATTGCCAAGTATTTGCTTGAGCAAAATCCAGATACGAAAATTGTGTCGGTAGAGCCAAAAGGAGTTTCGGCACTTCACGGAGATGGACCGGGAATCCACCAGATACAAGGAATTGGAGATGGATTTATTCCGGATGTATTAGACACTGGTTTGATTACCGATGTTGTTGAGGTATCGGACGAGGATGCGATAAATACAGCGAGAAAACTTGCAAAAGAGCAGGGGCTTTTGGTAGGAACTTCATCCGGGGCAAATGTGTTTGCGGCAATGCAGATGGCAGAAAAATACGGAAAAGATAAAGTGATTGCAACGGTTCTTGCAGACCGTGCGGAGAGATATTTTAGCACGGGATTAATCTAACGTGGAGAGATGAGCAAATAAAAAACTGAGGATTTTTATAGGATGAAAGTACAGGTGATTCGTTCTAATCGAAAAACAATCGGACTTGAGGTGCGCGCAGATGAAAGTGTGATTTTGCGGGCGCCTGCCGTTGATGAAATTTCGGATGTAGAGTGGAAAAGTATCTTGGGAGAATTTACAGAGAGGGTAAACCATTTTTGTAAAGTTATGGATGTCACCGTTGGCAGAATCACCATCCGCAATCAGAAGACAAGATGGGGGAGCTGCAGCTCAAAGGGCAATGTGAATTTTAATTATCAGTTGTATTATATGCCACGAGAACTTATGGATTATGTCATTATTCATGAACTTTCGCACAGACGTCATATGAACCATTCGGCAGAATTTTGGCAGGAAGTAGAGAAATATTGCAAGACATATCGGGAATGTAGGAAAAAATTGAGGGATTATGAAATCTAAAGTGTTTTGGACCCTTTTAATCTGACTTTAAATAAATTCAAGGATGCATTGATTGTTTTCTTCTTTTCGTAATGATATAGTGAAATCACGGTACCGAATAATGAAAAATTAGGAGGAATTGAATATGATGTTGGGAAACAATATTCGAATTGCCAGAAAACGAATGGGATTGACACAGGAGGAACTGGCAATGCAGATTGGAGTGACTGCCCAGGCGGTAAGTCGATGGGAATCAGAGGCAGGGCTGCCGGATACATCGCTTATTGTGCCGTTAGTACAGGCGCTGCAGATTTCTACGGATACTTTATTTGGAATGGACCAAATGAAGCAGGAAGATGCCATGTATATGGAGATTAAACGCGAGTATGAGAAGATTGAAAGCGATGAAAAAACACCTGCGGATGCGGCGAAAAAAGAATGTGAATACATCGCTGGACGTCTTGAGGTAAATCCTTCGGATTTTGTTCTGGCAACCTGCATGGTTGAGCGTGTGGCTAATTTAAGCCGTTATGTAGATGAAAAAGGATCTTTTAAGGGGCAGGAATTCATTTGGGACAAATACCGCAAGAAGGCGATTCAGTGTGCCGCTCAGGTGATTCGGTTTTGTCAGAAAACAGAATGGGTGGAACGTGCACATTATGCAGTCGCGTGGGTGTATATTCATGATAGGGATTATGTCAGTGCCAAAGACCACGTCAGAGCACTTCCCAGTGTAAAATCGAATCGTATGCAGGAAAGTATTATGGCACAAATTGCTGATTTTGAGGGTGGCGTGGATGAAATGAAGAAAGTTGTCTGCGAAAATCTTCAAAATTTTGTAAGAGCGATAAATAAAGAAAATCTTTATGCTATGGAATCACTTGCGTGGGAAGTGTCTGCGGATGAGGCAGTTGCGTATGGCAGGTGGAGTACTGATATTATGGATGTATTTAGCAGGAAAAAGGAACTTTTGCCGTATTGCCGTGGATTTTTTCGTGACATTTATATGTATATGATTCATGCTGATTTGCGTGAAGAAAATTATGAGCGGGCAGCCCTTCATTGGAATGAATTAAAAGAAGGTATGCAGAAGCATTATGGTTACTATCAGATGGTGCTTGGCGATGAAGGTGAAGAGGTCAAATTTCCAAAACGCCAGCTGGGGAATATGCGTGCCTATACGAAAGAATATATGGAAGAAAAAAAGCAGGAAATTTTACAGAGATTAACAAACTGGGAAGGAGAAGAAAAAATAAAAAAATTCCGCCAATATTTAGATTAAATTCGAATCACCCCTTGAATTTCCTGGAAAACTTAGTATAATATACACTATAAAATGAAATGAATTCGCATATATTTGTGCAAATTCAACAAAAGAATAAAGGGGGACTTAATCTATGGCAAACAGATTTGTATTGAATGAGACATCATATCATGGTGCAGGAGCAATTGCGGAAATTGCAACGGAGACGAGAAGCCGCGGCTTCAAGAAAGCGTTTGTATGTTCAGATCCGGATTTGGTAAAATTCGGTGTAACACAGAAGGTGCTTGATGTGCTGGATAAAAATGGTATGGCGTATGAGTTATATTCAAATATTAAACCAAATCCAACCATTGAGAATGTACAGACTGGTGTGCAGGCATTTAAGGATGCAAAAACGGATTATTTGATTGCGATAGGCGGTGGTTCTTCGATGGATACAGCAAAAGCAATTGGAATTATTATTAATAACCCGGAGCATGAAGATGTGATAAGTCTTGAAGGTGCGGTAGATACAAAGAATAAGAGTGTACCGATTTTCGCAGTACCTACGACAGCGGGAACGGCTGCCGAGGTTACGATTAACTATGTAATTACCGATGCGGCGAAAAATCGTAAAATGGTTTGTGTAGACCCGCATGATATTCCGGTTGTTGCATTTATTGATCCGGATATGATGTCGTCTATGCCAAAGGGCTTGACAGCTGCAACAGGAATGGATGCATTGACACATGCGATTGAAGGATATATTACAGCAGGAGCATGGGAATTGTCCGATATGTTCCATTTGAAAGCAATCGAAATTATTTCACGTTCTCTGCGTGGCGCAGTGGAAAATACACCGGAGGGCAGAGAAGGTATGGCACTTGGACAGTATGTTGCCGGCATGGGCTTTTCTAATGTTGGACTTGGTATTGTTCACTCAATGGCACATCCTCTTGGTGCTTTATATGATACACCACACGGAATTGCAAATGCAATTATTCTGCCTACTGTTATGGAATACAATGCAGAAGCAACCGGTGAAAAATATCGTGATATTGCAAAAGCAATGGGCGTTGAGGGCACGGAAAATATGTCACAGGAAGAATATCGCAAAGCGGCTGTTGATGCCGTAAGAAAACTTTCACAGGATGTTGGAATTCCGGCAGATTTGAAAGAAATTGTAAAGAAAGAGGACATTCCGTTCCTCGCACAATCGGCTTATGATGATGCGTGCCGTCCGGGAAATCCGAAAGAAACAAGTGTAGAAGATATTACAAAATTATATGAAAGTCTTCTGTAAAATAGAGTAATAAAATAAGGCTGCCATCCAAGTGGATGGCAGTTTTTTTGTTTTCGTTATTTAATTTTTCTTTAACATTTAAAATAAGTTCATCGTGTACTTGAAGAATCATTTCGCTATTTAATTTTTCCTTCTTTATGACGTTTGAAGAAATCCCTTGTTTCTTTTGCCACGACACCACTTAGGGCAAAAATAGCAATCATATTTGGAATTGCCATCAAACCGTTAAAAATATCGGCGATTGTCCACACGGCACTGACTGTCATATATGGACCGATAAATACGGCAAGAATGTAAATCCAGCGGAATATTTTTACATGTTTCATATTGCCGCCACTCAAATATTCCAAACAGCGCTCGCTGTAATAATCCCAGCCAAGAATTGTCGTAAAGGCAAAGAATACAAGGCAGAGCATTAAGACAAATGCGGAAACTTCAGGAGGGAACGGAAGTCCTTTCTGAAAAGCATAGGTCGTAACGCCGACACCCTCAAGTCCTTTTACCTGCCATGCACCGGTTAATACAATGGATAAGCCGGTAAGTGTACAAATAACAATGGTATCAATAAAGGTTCCTGTCATGCTTACAAGACCCTGACGGACAGGTTCTTTTGTCTGTGCGGCAGCTGCGGCAATTGGTGCACTACCAAGACCGGCTTCATTTGAGAAGATACCACGTGCAACACCTTTTTGCATAGCAACAAACATACTTCCAACGGCACCACCGGTAATTGCTCTTGGCGAGAAAGCCGCTTCTACAATTACAGCAATGGCACTTGGCACAGCAGTGATATTGGTAACAATTAAAATGCCTGCAAACAGGAAATAAATTATTGCCATAAATGGCACGATAACCTGACTAACACTAGCAATTCGTTTGATTCCACCAATCAAAACGGAAGCAACGCAAAACGCCAAAACTAATGATGAAATCACAACGGACCAGGAATACTCGCCTAAGAATGGCAGATTTACACAGTGTGCATTGGCTGAATCAAAAAAGCCGTGAACAGCACTGGAAATACCATTTACCTGACTGAAAGTTCCAATTCCGAAAAGTCCGACACATACGCCAAAGAAAGCAAATATTTTGGCAAGCCATTTCCATTTTTTTCCCATACCTTGTTCTATGTAATAAAACGGACCGCCAAGGCTGTGACCGTCTTTTGCGACAACACGGTATTTTACAGCGAGGAGACCTTCGGCAAATTTGGTCGCCATGCCGAAAAAGGCAGCGACAATCATCCAAAAAAGAGCACCCGGTCCACCTGCACCAACAGCAGTTGCAACGCCGACGATATTACCGGTTCCAATCGTCGCGCTTAGGGCTGTACAAAGGGCAGAAAAACTTGAAATTTCTCCCTCGCCGCCTTCTTCGTTTTTTACCATCCATTTTAGGGCAAGCGGCAGTTTTCGAAACTGCATTACGCCAAGACGCACGGTTAATAAAATACCGCCGGCAAGAATTAGTACCATAAGGGGAATACCCCAGACTAAATTGTCAATATTAACTAGAATATCATTGATTGTTTTCCACATTCGTTTTATCCTTCCTCTTTTTGTTAAAATAGCATTACTTTTATACTATATCGTATCTTTTAGGTTCTAGTCAAGCATCATACCTAAGTTGTTTGTGTCAAATGTTCGCTCTCACTCGTTGAGTGCGTAATGGTATGGGCACTGAAAATACCAGCCGCAAATTCTTGATACATGGCAGCTCTTTTAATGTAAGTAAGTGCCTTATGCAACCTTAACCTTTATAAAAAGTGAAAAGCGTTGCATGAATTTTGAAAAGATGTGTCTGAAAACAACCAAAAGCAGAAATTTCTCTCGAAAGAGTTGCATTTGCCCTGTGATTTTCTCTAATAAGGGCTGATAATCGGGTAAATATGCAACCCTATAAGGCAAATCAAGTAAAAAGCGTTGTTTTGGCTCGATATTGCGCTTAAGTCACCCCGATTGTGCCAAATATTTGATACAAACCATACCGGATTCGTTTTGGTAATTTCGCAAAAGTTATGGTAAAATGGAGAGCAGAGAAGAGGAGGTGCGTGCATGATAAACAGTTACCGTTTTTTTCAAAATAAAGAGTGTGAATATTTTCCCTGTCACAAGACGGAAAACGAGGAGGAGTTTAATTGTTTGTTCTGTTATTGCCCGTTGTATCGTGAAAAAAAGTGCATTGGAAATCCGGTTTGGTTTTTGAATGCGAAGGGGCAGAAAATGAAAGACTGCAGTCAGTGTGAGGTGATACATCGTTCGGAAGCTTATGACAAGGTAATGCAGCAATTACAGAGACAGGATGAGATAATTTCTCTGAATATCGGAAACCTTCGGGAAGATATTTGGGAGCGTATGGCACAGATTGCTTCATGGGAGCAGATGGATAAGAGAACACACAGACAGCATAAAGGAATGGCAGTCAGCAGTATTGGAGAAATTTTGGAAAGAAATAAATATTTGTACCGTGTTTCTATTCTTTTACAGCCGTTTTCCGGGCAATGTGTAGAAGACGGTTATTTTTCTTTTGGAAATGATAAGATGCAGTGCCAGGTGCTGTCACGCATTGACAGGAGACAGGTTGAAACCGGTTATTTGTATGCATTTCATGCACCGGAATATGAAGTAGAAGAAAGTAAGGCACTTTTAACACAGTATTACTGGGAGATTTTTCAAATCGCTTGTTTGGATGTGGTAAGAGAGTGGCTGCGGGAGTATTTGCAGCGGAAGCACAGCGTGTATGAAAAACGGTTTTGCAGCCCTGCTTTTGGAGCAGGTTTTTATGGAATGGAGTTATCGGCATCAGAGAAAATGCTGCAATTAATGGATGCTGAAAAAATTGGAGTTTCATGGGATGGTGGAAAAATGAAACCACAAATGAGTGTGGCAGGTGTGTACCTGATTAGCAGAAAAGATATTTTGTCAGACTGCAGGGATTGTGCAAACTGTATCGGGCAGCAGACAGGCTGTGCATTTTGCTGTAACAATCCGAAAAAAATGAGTTGATACATGTGGCGAAAAATGATAAAATAAAAAATAGTTTTTATGTGGTTAAAAAGGGTGGAAAATTGCATAACAAAGAAGAAGGACGATTGATTTGAATATTTTATCACTGGAACATTTGACACATTCATATACGGAAAGAAAACTTTTTGATGACGCCGATTTTTATCTTCATGAAGGGGATAAGGTAGGTGTAATCGGAATCAATGGAACCGGCAAGTCGACTTTGCTGAAAATTATGGCAGGGCTGGAGACTCCGGATGAAGGACAGGTTATACAGGCATCGAATCTGATGATTCATTATCTGCCTCAGAATCCGGAATTTTCGGAAGAGGACACGGTTTTACAGAGTGTTCAGAACATGGTGCATCACCATGCCAATGAAAATGAATTGATAGCGGCTAAGGCAATGCTTACAAGGCTTGGTATTACAGACTTTGAACAGAAGACAAGAGAGCTTTCCGGTGGACAGAGAAAGCGTCTTGCACTTGTTTCTGTGTTGATTACTCCATGTGATGTGCTCATATTGGATGAGCCGACAAACCATTTGGACAGTGAGATGGCGGATTGGCTGGAAAATAAGCTGCAAGCGTTCCGTGGGGCTTTGGTTATGGTGACGCATGACAGGTATTTTTTGGATTCCGTGACAAATAAAATCATAGAGCTTGACAAAGGGAAAATATACAGTTACGACGAAAAATATTCGGGGTTTCTGCAGCGAAAGGCAGAGCGGGAAGAAAGTGTGCGTGCCAGTGAGAGAAAACGTCAGAGTATTTTGCGCAAGGAGATTGAGTGGATTTCGCGTGGTGCCAGAGCTCGTTCGACGAAACAGAAGGCACACATCCAGCGATACGAAGCACTGAAAAATCAAAAGGCACCGGAAGTTGATGAAAAACTCCAGTTAAGCAGTATTTCATCCCGTATGGGAAAAATGACAATCGAAATTGAAAATGTATCAAAAGCTTATGGTGAGAATACACTGATACGTGATTTTTCTTATATATTTCTCAAACATGACCGGATTGGTTTTGTTGGGAAAAACGGCTGCGGCAAGACGACATTAATGAAAATGATTGCCGGCCGGATTGAGCCGGATACCGGCAGTATTAAAGTTGGACAGACGATTCGGATTGGTTATTATACACAGGAAATCGAAAAGGAAGAATCCGCGGGAATTGCTTATATGGATGCGGATGAAAAGGTGATTGATTATATTAAAAACACGGCAGAATTTGTGCGCACCAGTGATGGGCTGGTCTCGGCATCTGCCATGCTGGAGCGCTTTTTGTTTCCGCCTTCGCAACAGTATAGTGCCATTGGTAAATTATCCGGTGGTGAAAAACGAAGGTTAAATCTTCTCCGCGTGCTGATGGAGGCGCCAAACGTACTTATTCTTGACGAGCCGACAAATGATTTGGATATCGAAACGATGACAATTTTAGAGGATTATTTGGATGACTTTGACGGAATTGTTATCACAGTTTCACATGACCGGTATTTTTTGGACCGTATTGTAACCCGCATTTTTGCTTTTGAAGAGAATGGTGCAATTCGCCAGTACGAAGGCGGTTACACAGATTATGTGAAAAAGCGTCCGGCGAGTACGGAAAATTCTTTCGACGGAAAAACTAAGAGCCATGCCGGGAACAAAGAGGCACATATGGCGTACAAAAACCGTGAGAAAAAACTTAAATTTTCTTATCAGGAACAGCGAGAATATGAAACAATCGAAGAGGATATTTCTGTGTTAGAGACGACCATTGAAACACTCGATCAAGAAATGGCGGAGAATGGGACAGACTATGTCAAACTTCGTGAGTTATCTGAGAAAAAAGATGAAGCAGAGGAGCAGTTGATGGAGAAAATGGAACGCTGGGAGTATTTGGAGGAACTGGCGGAAAAGATAGCAAATCAGTAGAAGGTAACATTGAGGACACTGTGTATTCAAGTTGTGTAACATATTTTCACATGTATTACTTATAAAAAGACATTCTCTATTTTTGTATTTATGATAGCATTATATATAGCATTAATCAAATAAAAAAATGGAGGTATGGTTATGAGGAGACAGATAAAGAGAGTTGTGGCGACATTGCTGACGGCATCGTTGATTGTTCCTATGTGTTATGGAAACAAAGTTTCTAATGCTGAAATGGTGAAAAAGAATGTTACAGCAACTGCAGTTAATGAGGATGGTTCAGATGGTCTGACAGAAATCACAGAATTGCATGCAGCATCGGTAGATAATAAAATAGAAGTTCGCATATGGAAGAATGAGGAGGGAAAAATTTTTTATTCTGCATACCGGAATGGACATGTTACGTTGAAATGCGTACCACTTGGCATTGTGGCGAAAAGTGTTGATTTATCTACTGGTCTGCAGGTGGATGAGGAGTCATATGAACTTAAAAAGGGAAAAGAAGAGTATGATTGGTACCAGGGAAGTAAAAAACATGTAAATAAAGAATATCAGGAAATGTCATTTGTGGTAACAAAAGAAAATGCAAAAATGCAGGTGATTTTCCGTATTTTTGAAGATGGTATTGGATTCCGTTATGTTGTGGATGGAGACACGACAACACAAAATGAGAAAACAGTGATTACCAGTGAAGTAAGTTCCTTTGAATTTCCTATGGATGGAAGAGTATGGAATGCCGACTGGTACAGTTCAACTTACGAGCCGGGCTCTTATTCGACAAGGACAATGACCCAGGTAAAGAATGCAAATGGAGATGTTCCACCTGCAATTCTCTCTCAAGTGGCGAATGGGAATGGTTCCTGCTATATGCTTTTAACTGAGGCAAATGTGTATAACGAGGAAAAACCTTATTGTGCAACTATTTTTCATACAAATCAGGGAAGTGCTGCCTATAAAGTTCAGTTTAGTAAATATTTAAAGCAGGAGCAGGACCCAGAGTATGTTGGTAAGACTTTTAAGGCGGAATACCTGCCAATTGAGAGTGTTACAATGGAGAATGAATTTCATACACCATGGCGTGTATGCATTATGACGGATACATTAAATGATTTGACGAACAGTTCGTTGGTTTCTGACCTCAATCCGGCAGCAGAGGGAGACTTTAGCTGGGTAGAACCAGGTACAGCATCTTGGTCCTGGTGGTCAACAGGAGATCCGATTGAATATCAGTCTTTGTATGATTATATTGACTATGCGGAAGAAACAGGACAGAAGTATTGTCTTGTTGATTTTGGGTGGGAAAACTGGAAGGACAGTTCCGGAAAATTGGATTATGAAGAAAAGTTAAAGAAATTATGTAAGTATGCCAATGAAAGAAACGTAGGAATACTTGTCTGGTATGGAGTAAAGAAACGAGACGGTGCACATCGGGTAGACCTTGATAATCCTGAAACTATTGAAAAAGAATTTGCATGGTGCGAAAGTCTTGGCGTTAAAGGTGTTAAAGTTGATTATCTTGAGAGCGACAGTCAGTGGGCGATGAAAGATATGTATGATATTGCATCCATTGCGGCGAAACATAAATTAGTTGTAAATTATCATGGTTGCACAGATCCAAATGGCGAGAACAGAACATTCCCGAACATTTTATCGAGTGAGGCTGTACAAGGAAGTGAGTACTTCAAGTGGGGAAGTGGTTCGCCTATAGAGACTCTTCTTACTTTGCCTTATACGCGTAATGTAATCGGTTCCATGGAATTTACACCGGTTGGAATGAGTGTGAAAAATTGTAAGGCGACGAATGGTTTCATGCTTGGAATGACAGTTGTCTATGAATCGGCAATGCAGACGCTGGCACATTCCTGCCACGTATATCCGGGGTATGGTGGTTTGTCATTCCTTACAGATATTCCATCATCCTGGGATGAGTCTGTTTTGTTGGAGGGGTCTGAACCACGCAAAGCAGCAATTCGTGCAAGAAGGAGTGGTGAGCGTTGGTACCTCGGTGCTATGACAGCTAAAGAAGATAATTATGAAGCAGACCTTTCTTTCTTGGATGCAGGTGCAAAATATTATGCGTATGTTTATACGGATAATTCTGATAGTTCCAACATTCAGATGGAGAAAAAAGAAGTAACTTCCAAGGATAAACTCACACTGCCACTTAAAGAAAACGGTGGTGCAGCTGTCATTTTCAGCAAGAAAGATGATTTGAGATTAACATCTTATGATAATTACAACTATTTTGAGGCAGAGAATGCAAATCTTGGTCTTGGCAACAAAACACCGACAACTGCTCAGTATGTTTCCAATAAAGCTTATATCGGAAAAATACGTGGAGTGCAAAACCGTGTTAAATTTGAAAATATCGAAGCTCCGGAAGCTGGTATGTATGACCTGAAGCTCTACGTGGTAAGTGGAAGCAAAAAGAAACTTAGTATTCGTACAAACCAATATGAATCAGTACAAGTAACTGATATTGTGGGTATTTCCGGTAATAGTTCTGCAGTAGGGTGTGTGTCCACCCAGGTTTATTTAGACAAAGGAAAGAATACAATTTATGTATATAATCCGACAGCTCTTGGTCCGGGACTTGATCGTATTGCTATATCAAAGACAAAAACAGCAGATGCTGCAGTTCCTAAGATAGCTACAGATTATCCGGAATTATATGCGGATTATCCAGGAACTACATCTACTCCGGAACCTGCTGCAACACCTGTGCCTACGACAGCGCCTGTTGTAACTCAAACTCCTGCACCGACAGCAGTTCCAACACAGGTACCAGTTCAGAAATCAACTCAGAAAGTAACTCAGAAAGTAACAAAACCTGGCAAAGTAAAAGGTCTGTCAGTGAAGAGCACTTCTAAAAGGAAGATGTTTGTAAAATTTGCGAAGATTAAAAATGTAAAGGGGTATCAGATATCATATAGCACAAATAAAACATTTAAGAAGGCTAAGAAGGTTACAGTTTCTTCTAATTCAAAGACAATTAAAAAACTGAAATCGAAAAAAATGTACTATGTACGCGTTCGTGCTATACGCAAAAACAAACAGAAAACATTGTATGGAGCATGGAGTGCTAAGAAAAAGGTAAAAATAAAATAATCTTTAATAAACAATATACCATTTCAAGAGTTGACAATGATACTTTTGAAATGGTATTGTTATTTTAGGAAGAGGAGATGATACTTATGGAGATGCCAGAAGATGGCGTTTGGTGGTTGAATTACAGCCAATATGAAGACTTACGTCTTTATGAAGTAGGAATTCAGAGATGTGCTCCTTCATATTCATTTGGACCGATCATACGCGATCGGTATATATTGCATTATGTATTTGAAGGAGAAGGGGTGCTCCGAATTGATGATAAAGAGTTTAAGGTAAAAAGTAACAGCTTTTTTTTGCTACCGCCGGATGTGCTTGTTCAGTATCAGGCGGATGAAAAAAAACCATGGCAGTATGCATGGATTCATTTTCATGGATTTAAGTCAACAGAAATTGTGAGAAGTATTGGGATGACAAGAAAAGAACCAGTTTATGTACCGATAGAAGAGAACAGCCAATTAAAGGATGCTGTTATAAATTTAATTATGTATAAAGAAAATGAATATGCATGTATAGGGTATATGTATATCTTGTTTGATAAAATGAATCGGTGGACGCGGCATGTTGAGAAGAAAGCAGGAACGAATCTGCGGACAATGAATTATATGAGAGAAGCAATTCAATATATAAATACGAAGTATTGTGAATCGATCATGGTGCAGCAGATAGCGGATCATTGCGGTGTGGATCGGGCATACTTAAGTAAAATTTTTAAATATGCGACCGGTAAAACGTTGCAGGAATACCTGATACAATTTCGGATAAAACGGGCAAAACAGTTGTTAAAAGATACCGATTTGTCGGTAAAATATGTCTCTTACTCTGTTGGGTATAATGACCCCTTCACTTTCTCAAAAGTGTTTAAAAAACAAGAGGGAGTTTCACCGTCAGTGTGGAGAAAAAATCATAATAATTTTGCATAAGTTATACATTGTCAGATCTTGATTATGATACAGAAGATGTTGTTGACCGACTGAAAGAATTAAAAGTTGAAGAGCACTCAGAAACTAAAATTGATAAAAAATCTTCCGATAGACAAAAGTTACAGAATAAAGACTACGGAAGGAGTAGCGTCATCCAACGCAGAGGCAACAGGTCTTATACTTCCGAATTATGGCTCAAACACTTCTTCTTATGTGGAAGAAATAGAAGAAGGCGGCTTTTTTCGAATTGAGGCGTTAAAAGGAAAAGTTTACATTGAGACTTATAGTGCAGATTATAAGCTGCTTTCTACAAAAAAATTAAGTATGAACTGCCTAAATTTGGAGGATATTTTAAAGGTAAAGATGCACGGTATATCGTGTTTGGACAGAATAACCATGAATCGGATAATACAAAAGAAGTTGTCCGGGTTGTCAAATATGATGATGACTGGAATAAACTTGGACAGTGCAGTATAACAAGCAAAAATGTATATGAGCCTTTCGCAAAAGGTCCTTTGCGTATGACAGAAAATGACGGAATCCTTTATATCCATACATCAAGGTATATTTACTGGGATGCTGCAGCGGAGCCGGAAGAGATTCATCATGAAGTAAATCTAACTTATGCGGTGGATGAAGACAGTATGGAATGTGTCATGAATGAAGCTCCGGGTGACTGGGTTTCCCACTCTTTTGCCCAGTTTATTCTTTCAGATGGAGAGTCTGTATACCGTTTAGATCTTGGAGATGCGAATCCCCGTGCTGTTAATCTGGCAAAATCGGTTGTTTACAAGGAGCCGGACGATGTATGGACATGGTATGGGAAGACAGAGACCCGTTCCCTCTTAGATATTATAGGAAGCTATGGCGATAATGTAACCGGTGTATCGCTGGGAGGTTTTGAACTTATGAACGATGGCGATACACTTATTACTGCCGGTTCTTCTATTGTTCAGGATTCCTCTGTCACAAAAACGTCGATGGAAAAAGCACACAGAAACATCTTTGTAATTACCATGAATAAAAAATTTAATGAGTCACCTAAATTAAATTGGATTACCGATTATAAACAAGAAGATGGAATTACCATTTTGAATCCACAGTTAGTAAAGGTAGAAGATGGATATTATATGTTCTGGCAGGAATATTATGTAGAACGGGAGACAGATCTCTGGGTGACAAGAGTTGCAAAACTCAACGAGGATGGAAGTCTCGATGGAAAAATTCACAAGATTCGTGCATATTTGTCAGACTGTAAACCGATTGTAACATCGGATAATCATTTGTTCTGGTATACAACGATGAATGAAAATGCACCGACATTTTATTCTCTTGATATGAACAGGCTGGATGACTATGATTTTAACGGACGTATATTTGCAGACGCGTTTGAAATAAAACTTTCGCAGTATACATATACAGAAATTAATGATCCATCAAGAATGCATGCATATAAGCCGGACGTGACGGTATATTTTAAAGGAAAAAAGTTAGTAAATGGACAGGATTACACTTATAGGTATGAAGATAATTATACACAGGGAACTGCCTATGTGGATGTTACGGGAAAAGATTTCTTTGTAGGAACGCAGAGAGTTTCGTTTGAGATACTGCCGCCGGAAGAAGACCCGCCATATCAGGAACCATCGTGGTGGGGAAATGGCGGTCAGGCGACAAGCAAGCCGACCGCAACCAAGAAACCAACGGCAACGAAGAAACCAACAGCAACAAGGAAACCGAGTACAAAGACAGTGAGAACCGGTACAGGTGCGGTTATAATCAAGGGTACAGGAACTTCTGCAGCAACCCCTAAAAAGGTAAAGGGTGTAAAGGTTTCAAATTTAAAAGGTAAAAAAGTTGTAGTATCATGGTCCAAACAGCAGGGAATGTCCGGATATCAGATACAGTATGCAAAAAATAAGAAATTTACGAAAGGGAAAAAGAAGTTATCTGCATCCAGAACTTCGGCTTTCCGGATAATAACAAAATTTAAGGAAAAAACATATTATTTCCGTGTGAGAACTTATAAAAACTCGGGCAGACGGAAAGTTTATGGTAAATGGAGTAAAACGGTCAAAGTAAAAATAAGAATAT
>ENA-OURU01002825-OURU01002825.1-human-gut-metagenome-genome-assembly--contig:-NODE-2825-length-15760-cov-6.183636_pt1 | contig 15760 bp, 6 predicted proteins | sample MGYA00242137_ERZ509064 | MGnify/ENA primary metagenome ERZ509064 (study PRJEB26280, sample SAMEA2338777) | human gut metagenome | biome: human gut; feature: human-associated habitat; material: faeces...
AATCTAGAAATCACTGTAAAAACAAAATGCGGCAAGGCAATTACTATAGTTCTCTTATGGCAGAAACTGCTCTTTAGTGGCTGCAAAATGTTATAAAGTTATTGACATAATAAGCAATATGTGGTTGTGCAATAGCTTCCGGTATGGGAAGTTTGAATCAATAATTGTTGTTCTTCTCAGCTTCGTTTAACTTGCGGATCGTATTCTGAATATCTTCATAGGTCAACTCCTCACTACTAAAGGAAAGAATGGAATGCAGTGGAGTTCCGGTAAACATTGCTTTCATCATATCAGCAGTTCCACTTCCCATAGAATCATCGCCATCGTGATCGGTCGCCTCAGCGAAACCACTCCCCCGCAGCATTTCATCCAAAGCACTGCCATCTTTTGCAAACAATTCAACATCTTCGCAAGTTGTTACGTAATCTGCGACAAAAGGAATCTTTTTGCTGCCGGTGATCGATACAGTATCCTGCAAACGAATGTCACGGGAAGATGAGGCAAGCAGAATTTCATAATCGCCGCTTTCTGCATACCAATCGTGAATACGAGTTTCATAGTAGCTAAATGCGCGAGCGTTCAGCGTGAAAGTCACTGTCTTTGTCTCACCGGCTTTTAGGAATACTTTAGCAAAGTCGCGCAGTTCCTTTTCGGGACGGATTTCATATACGACAGGATTTTTAATATATAGCTGTACGATTTCAGCACCGTCGCAGTTACCGGTATTTGTAATGTCAGCACTGACAACAATTTCATCGGTTTCTTTGATCATATCGACGTCGGCGGCGTTTTTGCCGTTTACGGTAACTTTCATATTGCTGTAGGTAAAATCGGTGTAGCTGAGTCCGTATCCAAATGGGAACAAGACATCCATCTTTTTCTTATCATAATAACGATAGCCGATAAAAACGCCTTCCTGATAGCAGACTTTCTCTCGATTTCCAGGGAAATTTAAGTAGGAAGGATTATCCTCTAAGTGCAGTGGGAAGGTCTCGGCAAGTTTGCCACAAGGAGTTGCATCGCCAAAAAGCAGATTGACAGCAGCGCCACCGCTTGCCTGTCCGGCGAGGTACATTTGCAAAACACCTGCAACTTTGTCAAGCCATGGCATGGCGATCGGGGAACCGCTATGCAAAACAACGACTACATTAGGCTGTACTTCGCTAATGCGGGCGATCAATTCATTTTGATTTGCCGGCATATTCAGATGGGTTCGGTCAAATCCTTCGCTCTCGAAAGAGTCTGGCAGACCGGCGAAGATAACGGCAACATCGCTTTCTTTTGCAAGGGTGATCGCTTCCTGAAGCAGCGTCTCATCTGTAGTTTCTTCGTCAATATGAAATCCTTGTGCATACGATACGGAATCTCCGGCGGCATCTAAAGCGCTTTCGATCGATGTGTTGTTAATATGACTGGAACCACCGCCCTGAATGCGGGGCACTTTTGCAAATTCACCGATAAACGCTATCTTTTTGTCTTTTTGCAAAGGCAGGATATCTTCATTCTTCAACAAAACAGCGGACTGCTCGGCAGTGGTTCTTGCCAGTGCGTGATGAGCAGCAACGTCGTATCCGCGTTCAACGCTGGATGGGAGTGGATGTACCATAGAAGCTGGATCAATATCTTTTCTGGCAGTAAGATATTTGTCTACCATAGTAAGAATGCGTTCTACAGCAGTATCTAATACGGATTCTTCCAGTTCTCCACTCTGTACGGCTTTTACGATGAGTTTGTCTGTTTCTCCGTGGCAATCCGGCATTTCAAGATCCAATCCGGCTTTGAGAGACGGAACACGCTCGTCCATTGCACCCCAGTCGGTCATAACCAGACCTTCAAAGCCCCATTCATCACGCAAAACCTTATTTAACAGCCAATCATTTTCGCAAGAGTAAACGCCGTTGATACGGTTATAACTGCACATGATCGTCCAAGGCTGCGCCTTTTTGACTACCGTTTCGAAAGCTGCCAGATAAATCTCGCGCAAAGTGCGTTCATCAATCTCTGCACTGATGCTCATGCGGCGCCATTCCTGGTTGTTGGCAGCAAAGTGTTTCAGGCTGGTGCCTACGCCATGCTCCTGAACACCATTGACAAAAGCAGCACCCAGTTCGCCTGCCACGACCGGATCCTCGGAGTAATATTCAAAGTTACGTCCGCAGATTGGAGAACGCTTCATATTAATGCCTGGGCCAAGTAATACAGCAAGATCTTCAGCGACACATTCTTCGCCAAGAGCGTCGCCGACTTTATGCAGCAGGTCGCGGTCAAAAGAGCATGCCATAGCTGATGCAGTCGGAAAACCAATGGCTTTAATACTTTCTGCAACGCCCATATGATCGGCAAGATTTTCCTGCTTGCGGATGCCGTGCGGTCCATCGGAGACCATTGCGGCAGGAATATTTAGGCGGTCAATGGCTTCGGTATGCCAGAAATCCGCGCCGGAGCAAAGACTTGCTTTTTCCTCTAGTGTCAGTTCGTTCACAAGTTTTTTTACATCTAAAACGTGTTCCATAAAATAGTCCTTTCCGAGGTGTTGACGGCGGTGAAAGACAGTCAAACATCTCTATGTTTTATGTTAGTGGAAATTTTATTCATAAATGTCATATGCACAGTCATCGCGCACAAAGACGGGGATGATCTCCAGCGTTGCTTTAGCGGCAACGGTCTGACCACCGTCATAACTTGTCCCGGTAGCGGCCTCTGTCCAACGGTGTCCCGCAGGGAGATATACGTCAGTCTGCGTAACACCGGCGTCTGTGATCGGTTTTACGAGCAGATCCGGTCCAAACATATAGCTGTCAGCGTTATTCCAGCAAGCAGCATCCTCCGGAAACTCATAGAAAAGCGGACGCATGACCGGAGTTCCCAATTCATGTGCCTCACGCATACATTCGCGAATGTATGGGCGAAGACGTTCACGCAACAACAGGTAACTTTTCAAAATTTCATAGATTTCTTCTCCCCAAGTCCAGATCTCGTTATCTTGTCCCGAACTGAACTGGCGGACGCCATCAATATATTCTACGTCGCGTTCATAGTATGGAGAGCGTTCTCCGTGCAGACGGAATACCGGAGAAAATACACCCCACGCAAACCAGCGAACCAGCAGCTCGCGAAATGCCGGATCTTCGTTATTGCCACCCAAGAAACCGCCGATATCCGTCGTCCACCAAGGAATGCCGGCAAGTCCCATGTTAAGCCCGGCCTGCACCTGCTGTTTCATAGAACGGAACGAGGAATGAATATCGCCCGACCACGTCAGAGCACCATATTTTTGGCTGCCGGCCCAGGCGCAGCGCACAAGGTTTAACACATTTTCCTGTCCCTGCTCCCGTAATCCATCATAAAAACCTTTGGCGTACATGAGAGGATAGATGTTGCTGCACTGTAAAGCAGGACCTTTGTGGTAGCGGTAAATATCAAAATCATACGGCCCATATTCCGGCTCAGCCTCATCCAGCCAAAAGCAGCGAATGCCTTTATCGTAATAATTCTCCTTACAGCGTTCCCAAACATATTTTTGTGCGCCCGGATGTGTAGCATCATAAAAAGTCGTAGTTCCCATCCAAGTCATATTAACGCACAAACCGCGGTCAGACGTGATGAGATACCCTTGATCTGCCATCGGACCATAGTTCACGGAACGTTCATCGATCGTCGGCCACACGGATACGACCGGTTCAATCTGCATTTCGCGCAATTCGCGGATCATTGCCTCCGGATCCGGCCAGTCTTTTGGATCAAACTTGAAATCACCCTGCATAGTCCAATGGAAAAAATCCACCACGATCGCATCGATCGGCAGACCGCGGCGTTTGTATTCGCGCGCAACAGCAAGCAGCTCTTCTTGGGTACGGTAGCGCAGCTTGCACTGCCAAAATCCAATGCCGTACTCCGGGATCATTGGAACACGGCCGGTAACGGCGCTGTAAAGTTCTGTCAGCTGTTTAGGTGAATCGCCGGCGCAGATCCAGTAATCGAGTTTTTTGGTATTTAAGGCAGTCCATTCGGTTTTATTTTTGGCAAAAGATGCCGTACCGATGGCCGGATTGTTCCACAAAAAGCCATATCCCCGGCTTGAGATCATAAATGGAACACTTGCCTGGCTGTTGCGGTGCGCCAGTTCCAAAATACAGCCTTTCTTGTCCAAAAAGTCATCTTGATATTGTCCCATGCCAAAGATCTTTTCATCGTCAAATGCTTCAAAACGCATGGCTAATGTATAATCGGTAGTGCCGGTGATCGGCTTTAGTTCTCTGGCATCGATACGCAGCGGCACACAAAAGCGGTCGATGCGGTTACGATTTTGCCAAAGCTCTTTTGTTAACAGCTCATTTTTTTCGTTATAATAGGAAATAACACCTTCCGGATCGATCACGGCAGTGAGGTTTCCGTTGCGAAATGTCACTTTGGTACCGGTCTCAGCATGTGCAGCACGTTCTTCGGCAGTACGGTAAAAGGCAGGTGTCATATCCACGGTTTCATAGCGGATCTCCGGGGTGAGGTCTGGAATTGGTTCTGTGAGTGCCCAGTCTTCTGTGTTCATTTCCGCCTCTTTGGTCATGCGGACGCGAATGGAATGTTCGCCCCAGGCTTCCATCCGGAGAGTGGTTCCCCCTTGGGACAGTGTTAAGCGTTTTCCATCATCATGTATGGTCATAATAATCCTCCGTGTGAGATAATATTTAGCCGGTTGCCAGCGTGTATTTCCACCCAAATAAAAAAGGTGCTTGACATCTTGTCCGTTTGGTGATAAGATGAACAATGCACTATTGTGGCTGACTAGACTATTAGGCTTATGCAAGATTATTATAGCATAGTTTGAAGAAAATGAAAAGAGTTTTTGGAGTTTCTTCTTATAATAGGATTGTACAGCACATGGTACTCTATAAAATTAAGGAGTGAAACGTCGATGGAGAAGAACAGAATACATCCAGTAAAAGTAGGCAAAGGCGTGAGAATGAGTTTTGCCCGTCAGAAGGAAGTCCTTGAGATGCCTAACCTGATTGAGGTACAGACGAATTCTTACCAGTGGTTCTTGGACGAAGGACTGAAAGAAGTGTTCCGGGATATTTCCCCAATTGCTGATTTCGGTGGTCATTTGAGCCTGGAGTTCGTTGATTTTGAGCTTTGCAGAGATGAGAAGAAGTACGACATTGATCAATGCAGAGAGCGTGATGCTACTTATGCTGCACCACTTAAGGTGCGCGTCAGACTTCACAACAAGGAGACGGAGGAAATCAAAGAGCACGAGATTTTCATGGGTGATCTTCCGCTTATGACAGCGACCGGAACGTTTATCATCAACGGTGCTGAGCGTGTTATCGTCAGCCAGTTGGTTCGTTCACCGGGTATCTACTATGCAATCAGTCATGACAAGGTAGGTAAAGAGTTGTATTCCGCAACTGTTATTCCTAACCGTGGTGCATGGTTGGAATATGAGACAGATTCGAATGATGTCTTCTCTGTCCGTGTTGATAGAAATAGAAAGGTTCCGATCACTGTATTTTTGCGTGCACTCGGTCTTGGAACCAATGAGCAGATCAAAGAAGTGTTCGGTGATGAGCCAAAGATTTTGGCAAGTATCGAGAAAGATACAACGGACAATTACAAAGATGGTCTGTTAGAGCTTTACAAGAAATTACGTCCGGGCGAGCCGTTGTCCGTAGATAGTGCGGAGAACTTATTAAATGGTATGTTCTTCGATCCGAAGCGTTATGACCTTGCCAAAGTTGGACGTTACAAATATAACAAGAAGTTACATTACAAAAACCGTATTGTTGGCTGCAAGCTTGCAGAAGATGTTGTAAATCCAACAACAGGTGAGGTATATGAGGAAGGTACTCTGGTAACAGAGGAACTTGCAACAACCTTACAGAATGCAGCAGTTCCTTATGTGATGGCTGAATTGGAAGGTCATGTTGCTAAAGTATTGTCCAATATGATGGTTGACATCAAAGAGTATGTTGACATCGAGAATCCTAAGGAGCTTGGCGTTACAGAGAGTGTTTACTATCCTGTATTGCGTGAGATCTTAGATGAGAACGAGGATGATGAGGATGCGATCAAGGAAGCGATCGCTGCTAATATCAGTGAATTGATTCCAAAGCATATCACAAAGGAAGATATCTTTGCATCAATCAACTACAACATGCATTTAGAGTATGGCATGGGTAATGATGATGATATTGACCACTTGGGTAACCGCCGTATCCGTGCGGTTGGTGAGTTGCTGCAGAATCAGTATCGTATCGGATTATCCCGTATGGAGCGTGTCGTTCGTGAACGTATGTCCACACAGGATATTACGACAATTACGGCACAGTCTCTGATCAATATCAAGCCGGTAACGGCTGCTGTGAAGGAATTCTTTGGAAGTTCCCAGTTGTCACAGTTCATGGATCAGAACAACCCGCTTTCTGAATTGACACATAAGAGACGTTTGTCTGCATTGGGACCGGGTGGTTTGTCCAGAGATCGTGCAGGTTTCGAGGTCCGCGATGTACACTATACACATTATGGACGCATGTGTCCTGTAGAGACTCCTGAAGGACCTAATATCGGTCTGATCAACTCTCTGGCATCTTATGCGCGTATTAATGAGTATGGATTTATCGAGGCACCTTATCGTAAGGTTGATAAGACAGATCCGGCTAATCCGCGTGTTACCAACGACGTTGTTTATTTGTCTGCAGATGAGGAAGATCGTTATATTGTTGCGCAGGCGAACGAAGAGCTGGATGAAGAAGGCCATTTCGTGCGCAAGAGTGTATCCGGTCGTTTCCGTGAGGAGACTTCTGAGTTTGAGAAAGAGAAGATCGATCTTATGGATGTGTCTCCTAAGATGGTATTCTCCGTCGCAACAGCAATGATCCCATTCTTGGAGAATGATGATGCGAACCGTGCGCTGATGGGATCTAACATGCAGCGTCAGGCAGTGCCGTTGTTGGTTACAGAGGCACCTGCAGTTGGTACAGGTATGGAGATGAAGGCGGCTGTCGATTCCGGCAACTGCGTTATCGCAGAGGAAGACGGAATTGTTACACGTTCTGCATCGAACGAGATTATTATTAAGTCTAAATCAGGCGAAAAGACATATAAGCTGGCTAAATTCCAGCGCAGCAACCAGGGAACGAGCATGAACCATCGTCCGATCGTTGATAAGGGCGAAGAGGTAAAAGCAGGACAAGTTATCGCAGATGGTCCATCTACATGCGGTGGCGAGATCGCATTAGGTAAGAACCCACTGATCGGTTTTATGACTTGGGAAGGTTATAACTACGAGGATGCCGTACTGCTTAGTGAGAGATTGGTTCAGGATGATATTTATACATCTGTTCATATCAATGAGTACAATGCAGAGGCGAGAGACACCAAGCTTGGTGACGAAGAGATCACCCGTGATGTACCGGGTGTCGGCGACGACGCGCTCAAAGACCTTGACGAGAACGGTATTATCCGTATCGGTGCAGAGGTTCGTGCCGGTGATATTTTGGTTGGTAAAGTTACTCCTAAGGGAGAGACAGAGCTTACTGCTGAGGAAAGACTGCTTCGTGCGATCTTCGGTGAGAAAGCAAGAGAAGTTCGTGATACTTCTTTGAAAGTGCCACATGGTGAGTTTGGTATTATCGTAGATGCCAAAGTATTTACAAGAGAGAATGGAGATGAGCTTCCACCGGGAGTAAATAAATCTGTTCGTATTTACATTGCACAGAAACGTAAGATTCAGGTCGGCGATAAGATGGCTGGTCGTCATGGTAACAAGGGTGTCGTTTCCCGCGTTCTTCCGGTAGAAGATATGCCATTCCTGCCAAATGGTCGTCCACTTGATATTGTATTGAATCCTTTGGGTGTGCCATCTCGTATGAACATTGGTCAGGTCTTGGAGATTCACTTGAGTCTCGCTGCCAAAGTACTTGGCTTTAATGTCGGAACACCGGTATTTGATGGTGCTAACGAGTATGACATCATGGATACATTAGAGCTCGCAAATGATTATGTGAATACACCACTTAATCAGAAAGAAAAAGAGCAGAAGATTGCAGAAGCACAAGAGGCTGGTGACGAAGAGGAAGTTAGCCGCTTGACAGATATCGTACCTTTTGAAGACAAGTACAAAGATCTTTTGGATCCGGAGGTGTTCCAGTACTTGATCGACAATCAGGATTACCGCAAAGAGTGGGAAGGCGTTCCGATCAACCGCGATGGAAAAGTTCGTTTGCGTGATGGTCGTACCGGAGAATACTTTGATGGAGCAGTAACCGTTGGTTTCATGCACTATCTCAAACTCCACCACTTGGTAGATGATAAGATCCATGCACGTTCAACAGGTCCTTACTCCTTAGTAACGCAGCAGCCATTGGGTGGTAAAGCCCAGTTCGGTGGACAGCGTTTCGGTGAGATGGAGGTTTGGGCACTGGAGGCATATGGTGCCGCTTATACCTTGCAGGAGATCCTCACTGTGAAGTCTGATGATGTTGTTGGTCGTGTTAAGACTTACGAGGCAATCGTTAAAGGTGCCAACATCTCTGATCCTGGCATTCCGGAATCTTTCAAGGTTATGCTCAAAGAGCTTCAGGCATTGGCGCTTGATGTTACTGTTTTAGATGAAGATGGTAACGAAGTTATTATGGGTGAAAATGTTGAAGAGAACGACAACAGCGAAGATGTCACACCGTTGATTGATGGTGGCGCAGACTTTGCGTTTAGCAGTAGCGAGTCCTTTGAAGCTGCAGGTTATACCGAGGGTACCGCAGAAGAGCTGCAGGAAGCTGAATTTGCGGCAGACTTTGGGGATGAGCCCTCATTAGTATAGAGACAGGGATTGATCGTATAGAGTAGCCCGAAAGGGTAGATGGAGGATTACTATGGCAGAAAGTAATGTAAAGGAAGAGAAGCATATCGTATATGATGCAATCAAGATTGGTCTGGCATCTCCGGAAAAGATCCGTGAGTGGTCACGCGGCGAAGTAAAGAAGCCGGAGACGATCAATTATCGAACACTCAAGCCGGAAAAAGATGGTCTTTTCTGCGAAAAGATCTTCGGACCGAGCAAAGACTGGGAGTGTCATTGCGGTAAGTACAAGAAGATCCGTTATAAAGGTGTTGTCTGTGATCGATGCGGCGTTGAGGTAACCAAGGCGAGCGTTCGTCGTGAGCGTATGGGTCATATCGAATTAGCAGCACCGGTATCTCATATTTGGTATTTCAAAGGAATACCTAGCCGTATGGGATTGATCTTGGATGTTTCTCCAAGAAACTTAGAGAAAGTGTTGTACTTCGCATCTTATATCGTATTGGAAGTGCAGGACGGTGTAAACCTTCAGCCAAAGCAGATTTTGTCTGAGGCAGAATATCAAGAAGCTAGAAAGAACTATGGAGACGGTTTCCGCGCCGGCATGGGTGCAGAGTCTATCATGGAACTTCTGATGAGTATCGATCTGGAAGAAGAGTCAGCAAACCTCAAGGAGGAACTCCGCAACTCTTCCGGTCAGAAACGTGCTCGTATTGTAAAACGTTTGGAAGTTATCGAAGCATTCCGTGGTTCCGATAACAAGCCGGAGTGGATGATCCTTACGGTTATCCCTGTAATTCCGCCGGATATTCGTCCAATGGTACAGTTGGATGGTGGACGTTTTGCAACATCTGATATGAACGATCTGTATCGTCGTATCATCAACCGTAACAATCGTTTGAAGAGACTTCTCGAACTCGGTGCACCGGATATCATCGTTCGCAACGAGAAGAGAATGCTTCAGGAAGCTGTAGATGCATTGATCGACAATGGTCGTCGTGGCCGTCCGGTTACCGGACCGGGTAACAGACCGCTGAAATCCTTATCTGATATGCTGAAGGGTAAACAGGGTCGTTTCCGTCAGAACCTGCTCGGTAAACGTGTCGACTATTCTGGTCGTTCCGTTATCGTTGTAGGTCCGGAACTTAAGATTTATCAGTGTGGTCTGCCAAAAGAGATGGCAATTGAGTTGTTTAAGCCTTTCGTTATGAAAGAGTTAGTATCCAATGGCACAGCACACAACATTAAACAAGCTAAGAAGATGGTTGAAAAGCTTCAGACGGAAGTATGGGATGTGTTAGAGGATGTTATTCGCGAGCATCCGGTTATGTTGAACCGTGCTCCTACCCTGCATCGTCTTGGTATCCAGGCATTTGAGCCTACACTTGTAGAAGGTAAAGCGATTAAGCTGCATCCATTGGTATGTACCGCATTTAATGCCGACTTCGATGGTGACCAGATGGCTGTCCATTTGCCACTTTCTGTAGAAGCACAGGCAGAGTGCCGTTTCTTACTGCTCTCTCCAAACAACCTGTTAAAGCCATCTGATGGTGGTGTGGTTGCCGTACCTTCTCAGGATATGGTACTTGGTATCTATTATTTGACACAGGAAAGACCTGGTTCTCTCGGTGAAGGCAAGTTCTTCAAGAGCGTGAACGAGGCAATTACAGCATACGAAAACGGAGATCTTACACTTCATGCGAAGATCAAGGTTCGCCGTTTTGGTATCAATAAAGATGGCGTAGAGGAAAGTAGAATTATTGAATCTACACTGGGTCGTTTTATCTTCAATGAGATCCTGCCACAGGACATGGGATTTGTGGATCGTTCCAAGGACGAGAACTTCCTCGTTCCGGAAGTTGATTTCCATGTAGGTAAGAAGCAGTTGAAGCAGATCCTTGAAAAATGTATCGCTGCACATGGTGCAACAGGTACTGCAGAGACAATGGACAACATCAAAGCACTTGGATATAAATATTCCACACGTGCAGCAATGACAGTATCCATTTCCGATATGACCGTGCCGGAGGCTAAGAAAGATATTCTTGCTGAAGCACAGAAGACAGTAGAGCTTATCACGGATAAGTTTAATATGGGTCTTCTTACAGAAGAAGAGCGTTACAAAGCAGTTATCAATACATGGTATGCAGCCGATAATCAGTTGACAGAAGCGTTGATGAGCGGTTTGGATCGCTACAACAACATCTTCATGATGGCTGATTCCGGTGCCCGTGGTTCTCAGGCACAGATCAAGCAGCTCGCAGGTATGCGTGGTTTGATGGCGGATACATCCGGTCGTACGATCGAATTGCCGATCAAGTCTAACTTCCGTGAGGGTCTTGATGTATTGGAGTACTTCATTTCCGCACATGGTGCCCGTAAGGGATTGTCGGATACAGCGCTTCGTACAGCCGATTCCGGATATTTGACACGTCGTCTCGTTGACGTATCTCAGGAATTGGTTATTCGTGAGGTAGACTGCTGTGCAGACCGCGATATGATTCCGGGAATGGAAGTAACCGGATTTATGGATGGTAAAGAGCTTATCGAGTCATTGGAAGAGCGTATTACAGGTCGTTTCTCCTGCGAAGACATCTACGATGATGAAGGCGAGCTTATTGTTAAGAAAAATCACATGATCACACCAAAGCGTGCTGCTCGTATTGTTAATACAAAGGCAATTGTAGATGCAGGCGATAAGGCTAAGGTTAAGATCCGTAACATTCTTACCTGTAAGTCACACATCGGTGTTTGTGCAAAATGTTATGGTGCCAACATGGCAACCGGTGAGCCGGTACAGGTTGGTGAGGCTGTCGGAATCATCGCAGCACAGTCCATCGGTGAGCCGGGTACACAGCTTACCATGCGTACGTTCCATACAGGTGGTGTGGCCGGTGACGATATCACACAGGGTCTCCCTCGTGTCGAAGAGTTGTTTGAGGCACGTAAGCCGAAGGGACTTGCAATTATCGCTGAATTTGGCGGAACAGTATCTATTCGCGATACTAAGAAAAAGCGCGAAGTGATCATTACAAATGAAGAAACCGGTGAGCAGAAAGCATATTTGATCCCATACGGTTCTCGAATCAAGGTATTAGAGGGTCAGACTTTGGAGAAAGGTGAGCCGCTCACAGAAGGTAGCGTAAATCCACATGATATTCTCGAGATCAAGGGTGTACGTGCCGTGCAGGATTACATGATCCGCGAAGTGCAGCGTGTATATCGTCTGCAGGGTGTTGAGATCAATGATAAGCATATAGAGGTTATTGTACGTCAGATGCTCAAGAAGATCCGTGTCGAAGACAACGGTGATTCCGAATTCCTGCCGGGTGTTATGGTAGATGCATTAGATTTTGAGGATGAAGTTGAAAAACTCCAGGCAGAAGGTAAAGAGCCACCAGAGGGCAAGCAGGTAATGCTTGGTATTACAAAGGCTGCGCTGGCAACCAATTCCTTCCTGTCCGCAGCATCTTTCCAGGAGACTACAAAGGTCTTGACAGATGCCGCTATTAAGGGAAAAGTAGATCCACTGGTAGGTCTCAAAGAGAACGTAATCATTGGTAAGCTTATCCCTGCAGGTACAGGTATGAAACGTTATCGTTCTGTACAGCTTGACTGCGATGAGGCTGCAGAGGACTATCTCGAAGAACGGCGTCTTGCAGCAATGAGAAGGCTGGAAGAAGGCGATGAATCCGAGGATGATGCAAAGGATAAAGACAAGTCCAAGGAAAAAGCAGAAGAAGCTCCGGAATCTGAAGAAGTATATTTCACATCGACAGAGGATGATGAGTAGTTTATAAAATGCAGTTGTTACGAGAAGCACTTTAACAAAATACTGTTTTAGTGCTTCTTGTTATGCTGTCATTGAAAAGAAATCACTGTGACAACTAATTGCGGCAAGGCAATACTATATTTTCTCGATGGCAGAATTCATCAAATTGCTGTTGAGAAATATAATTAGACCATCGACATAATAAGCGATATGTGATTGTAGGAAACGGTGGAATATGGGAAGTTTGAGAAACTTAATTTTAAGAAGAGAAAAAATGCATATTTTACTCTTCTTTTTTTGTTCCAGTTTTTTCAAAAATATGGTAAAATAAGAGATACCAATACGGGGATTACGACAGCGTATGCACACCGATACAAAAATGTATAGGGGAGTGATGCAATGGATAAAGAAAGTATAGTAGACGTCCTCACTGCTGATACCGACGTATTTTTTGCCTGTTGGGATACAGACAATGGATGGCAGGTATTAACCAATGGAAATGCGAGTTTCCCGGCAGCATTATTTGCACAGAAAGGAATTGAAGCGTTACGCGATGTCGTTGCAGAAACAGACGGCAGATTATGTGATAACTTTTTGCAAGAAATTCACCGTGGTGTGGAAAGTCATTATAACGAAGACGTCATTAAAGGAAATTGTCGTACGGTACATATGCATATTCTAGATATGCATGGAGAACGTATATATTATCGCTTAAAATGCAATTTTATGAAAAGGGACGATGGAAGCATTGAGAAAATTGTTTTTCAGGCGAGAGAGTTGGATGCCGAAGAGAAATATCGAATTCATTTAGCACAATCGGTTACAAACGATCGCAATCCCAACGTGTTTACGCAAGATGTTATGAAATTGATGCGAAAGCATCAGGAATGTAAATTTGCGCTTATTCAGTTAGATGTAGAACGTTTCAAAGTGATCAACGAAATGTACGGAGAAGATTTTGGTAACGATCTTTTGAAATATTTCGAAAACACATTGAAATATATCTGTAATGAGATGCAGTTATATGTTCGTCTTACGGCGGATGTATTTATGATAGCTACACCATATGAAACAAAGGAGGATATATTAGGTTTCGTAAGTATGCTCGAGCAGAGATTGTCCGGTTATGACAATGTTAAATATACACTCGCATTTGGTGTTTGTTTCGTAACAGACATAAATACCAATTTACGTTTATATGGAGACGGGGCAGCATTAGCAAGGCAAAGCATTAAGGGAGATGCACTACACAAAGTTGCGTTCTATCAGGAATCTATGCGTGCGGATGCACGTAAGCGTAAGGTTTTAGAAGATGCTATGCATCAAGCGTTGGAGAACCATGAATTTATCATGTATTTGCAACCGAAGTACAGTATTTCGACATACAAAATGGTAGGCGCAGAAGCTCTTGTTCGCTGGCAGCATCCAGAGAGGGGCCTAATACCGCCCAACGATTTCATACCGATATTTGAAGAAAACGGTTTTGTGATCCCTCTAGATGAGTTTATGTGGGAGGAGGCATGCAAACTCCTTGCGGAATGGCAACGCGAGGGTAAAGAAATGCTTCCAATCTCCGTCAACGTCTCTAGAAGGCATTTGATAGATGTACATTTTGTAGAGGTATTGAATCATCTGATAGAGAAGTATCAGATACCAAAACGATATCTTGAAATTGAGATCACAGAAACAGAGCAGAGTAAGATGCAGGAAAGGGGTATAGCATTACTCAAAGAAAATGGATATACTCTGCTAATGGATGATTTTGGATCCGGTTACTCGACATTGAATATGCTTAAAGATACGCAATTTGATGTCATTAAGATCGATCGTGGTTTTTTACAAAACTTTATTGCATCCGATCGTGGACAAAAAATAGTAGAGCATACGATCAAAATGAGCCAGGATATCGGTTTGGGGATGGTGGCAGAAGGCGTAGAGACTAAGGAGCAGGCAGAATTTTTGTCAAACTGTGGCTGTGATATAGCGCAGGGGTTTTATTATGCAAAACCAATGTGTGTAGCAGATTTTAAGCAATTACAACTTGGAAAGGCAAGGTGATAGATATGAGACATAAAATTATTTGCATTGACCGAATGTGTGGAAGCGGTGGTAAAGAGATTGGAAGACTGGTCTCCAAAAAGCTTGGTATAGGATTCCATGACAGCAATCTATTGGAATTAGCCAAAGAACATGGTGGAATTACATCGAGTTCACTGGATGATTCTGATGAAAAGGCTACCAATCCGTTTTATTACAAACTGATTTATGAGGGAAATGAGAATGTAAAACAGGAACAACCGGCAACAGAGATGCTGTTTCACCTGCAGAGTGCAGTAATTCAGCAGATCGCCAAGGAAGAGGACAGTGTGATCGTGGGACGGTGCGCTGATTTCATTCTCAAAGACGACGATGTTGACATCCTCAGTGTGTTTATCACAGCACCTTTAGCAGACCGCATCACGCGAGAGATGGATGTTGATGATATGAATGAGACCCAGGCAAGGAAATTTATCCGCAAGATGGATATGCGCCGTAAGAGCTATTATAACTATTTTACAAAGGGAGACTGGGGCAAAAAGAATACGTACGATCTTATTCTTAATAGCTCCAAACTTGGTGTCGAAGGAACGGTGGATATCCTATGCAGCCTCTACCGGAACTTTATGGGGCAATGAGAAACTCTTCATTAAGCTGATCCGATCGCGTAAGCACAAAATGTACAATAACTTCCGGTATGGGAAGTTTGAGTTAGTGACCTCCTTTTGTATGAGGTGATCCCTGTTATCACTGTATGTTTCTGATTTGTGGTATACAGGTAAATCCGCAATGTTACAAACCGGAGGTCATTATATATTGGATTTATTTTATCAGCTGCAAAATAGCCATAATTTTACTGACATAATAAGCAACATGTGGGTCGGTCAGTAACTTCAGGCATGAAAAGCTTTAGATGAAAAGTCGTCAATGCCCGTATTTATGGGGGTTGCGTCGCTTTTTCCTTGAAAAGGAAAATAAAAAATCAAAAAAAGTTGAAAAAAGTTTTAAAAAGTTGTTGACAAGTTGTTCATCGAGTGATAATATATATCTCGCTGACGCACGAGAGAGCGAACAGCAAAGACCTGATAAGAGGTCAGAGAAACTTGATAACTGAATAGTAAAACAACCCTGAAAATTCTAAATAAAGGATGAGATGA
>ENA-OURU01002864-OURU01002864.1-human-gut-metagenome-genome-assembly--contig:-NODE-2864-length-15549-cov-4.055118_pt1 | contig 15549 bp, 15 predicted proteins | sample MGYA00242137_ERZ509064 | MGnify/ENA primary metagenome ERZ509064 (study PRJEB26280, sample SAMEA2338777) | human gut metagenome | biome: human gut; feature: human-associated habitat; material: faeces...
TTTATTCCACCAGCTTAGCTGGTGGTTGTCGCTCGCTCAAGCTACCCAACGCAAATACAGAAGCGCAGACATTGTCCCCCTAATGCCTGCGCTTCTGTATTTTCACACCAATGATATCGTATTTTCCTCATAGGAATGTTCATGTCTCTGGCTTTTTCCAATGGCTCAACTTCGACAGCCGCTCTTCTAAATAGACTCTGACCTGGTCCGGTGACCATGTCTCATTGGACATATGACTCTCCAGGAAATTCAGTAGTTCGTTAAGGCTTGTGTAAACAAATTTTCCGTCTGCATAGCACCACTTACAGTATGTTTCATTGAAGGAACCATCCGGCTCCCGACTAATGTTGGTGTCCTCCAGCGGCATGCCGCAGCATTGACAGACCAACTGTCGAGGCGAGCCCAACAGCGTATTAATGGACACATCAAACAGCCTGGAAAGCAGCTTCAAAGTTTCTGTATTGGGCACTGTTTCGCCAGTCTCCCAACGGGAAACCGCCTGTCGGGTCACATGGACCTGCTGCGCCAGCTGCTCTTGGGAGAGTCCGTGGTTAGTGCGTAGTTCCAGAAGAATTTCTTTTGTATCCATGTCAATCACCACCTTACCTGGATTGTACCACAGCAGGAACCAAAAGCAAAGCAACCATCCGTTGCTCTACCCCTGTTCCCACAAACGAACTAACAAGACATATGTATACTTTAAGTTGGATTTGACGACTTCTGTCGTTGCGGTCACAGCGAAATCGGAAAAAACGCACCCAAACCACTCACTGCGATGAATTTATTGAAAATTACTGGACAGATACCATCCGTTTTATAATAAAAATATCCGGTAGTGAGCGACAGCAGCCATCCATTACAAAGGCCCCTGTCGAAAAAATCCCCACTTGTTCTTGGTGACAAAAACTCAACAAAGCGATTGATTGCAACGCAAGAATGCAGTATAGTAAAGATGGTTAGCAATAGGCAACCGTTAACCGGAAACATCGCTGAAAGATACAGGGATACGGAGGCAGTTATATGCACGCGTATTATCAAAAAAGCAAGAATAAGCTCCAACGGGAAATGAACAATTATCTGAAACTTATCAAGCCTGAACTGGAGGAGATTTTCCGAAAGCCTTATCCCCAGATTTTCGCTGAGGTTTGGGAGTATTACGAGCAGGAGATGCTGGAGCATTTTCCTTTTATCGGCGGCGACAGAAGCAGCGGCACCAAAAATCTAACTGGCTGTATGTTCTTTATTGCCATTGGTGTTGTGGGAAAACGATACGGTCTCTCCATCCAAGACTGGGGACGTTTGTCCACCATCCTCTATGAGCGGTACTTTGACAGAGTTCCCCGACCGTTGCGCCGGCTGATTGGCGGAGTGTTCAACCATTGCCCCGGTCTTGTCAACAATGCCTTGCGTCGAAAAGACAGAAAGAATGCGGAAAACGCCGCAAGAAATCCAGGAGGCTTTGTAACACAGACCATGCCCCCCACAGAAGAATACCCCGTCATCTATCACAACTAGGTTTGCCCCATCTATGAGTTTTGCAAAGCGAGAGACTACATGGAGTATCTGCCTTACATGTGCAATCTGGACTATGTAATGTTCCATGCCTTTGGTGTTGCTCTATACCGGGAAAAAACCTGTGCAACCGGAGATGACGTGTGCGACTTCAAGATGAAGCGGGGTGCAACGCCCCCTGCTGTGTGGCCTCCGCATATTTTAGATGAATCTGATCCACTGAAATGATAGCAGTAGTATAAAAAGTATCTTTCCTCGCGTTAGGAGTACCATAAAAGGAGAAAACCATTATGAAAAGATTGATTAAAGGCGGATTTTTGACACTGAGCGGTACGATTGGAATTACTGGAACGATGATGGTTGCGATGCAAACCCCAGCAAACGCATGGGTAACACCGCCGGGAAGAATGATTATAAGTATTTTGGAAAACGGGTTATCCCTTCCTGCAATTCTGTTTCTTGTACTGTTCGTTTGCGGATTGTTTTTTATCCTGACAGACAATATAACAGATTAACTGGTCTTCGCATATCGGAAGCTGAGTTATGCCGCAAAACAGTAGAACCAATCGACATCATCATGTCGGTTCTTCTTGTGAGCGTTATGATTCCAGTTCTCCCCTGCTCCTCTGAGCTTGCTGTCGGATTAATAAGCTACACTTGGGCGGCGAGATAAGAGATGGTACTTAACGCACAACTGTTTAGCAACAACTCTCTTGTAGATGAAAGGGGATGCATATGAACTGGATGCGCACTTTTTTAGATGGGTTCGCTATGGCAGCTTACTTTAACCTGCTTGCCGGGTTGACAGCACTGTATTGTCCCAGGCTGATGTTCCCTTGTTATCCCCCCGCCATCATCAAGGCGGCGAAAGAGCCGCCTACCGCGACAGAAAAACGTTCTTACTGGCTTTGGATCTGTTTCGGAGAACTTCTGCCCCTTCTTATTTATGGTGCGATCAGTACTTTGGATGGCGGGACAACAGGATTCTGGCATCTGACCCTGACCGGGTATATCCAGTGGATGATGGTCAATTTCTGTGATCTGCTCTTCCTGGATTTCTGGCTGATCCAAAAGAAGGCAAAAAACCGGTTTGTCATCCCCGGTACGGAGGGACATCCTGATTATACATTCAAAAACTGGATGAGGAACTACGCTCTGCCGGAGCACCTTCTTCAATGGCCGTTTTTGATGTGTCCCGTCCTGGCAATGGCTCAGGCGGGACTGGGGCTGCTTCTCAATATATTTTGGTGAACTGTAAGAATTGAGGCGCACAAGATATCCGGATGTACTGTTTTTTGACACCGTTCGGGAGGTCTTGGGCTTTTGCCGACGAGCGGCAATGATCATTCTGAAGATGGAAATGGAGATGATTCAAATACTACTAATCGAAGGCGTTTTCCTGTGTATCGTGTTTTGGGGCGTTTGCTGGCTTGGTACCGGGAGCGATGAGAAAAACATCCGTAATTTCTCGTCTTATCCGCGTGCAGTGCAGAAGATTGTATCCACCCGTCCGGAGCTGGCAAAAAAAATTCTGCAACGGAGTCCTGTGGCCGTCTTCACAAACAATCTGCTGCTGTTTAGCTTTCTACTGTTTGCGCTGGGTATTTTTACTCGCCAGGAAAACTTTGCAGGAAACTTTTTAAACGCCTTGCTTTTGGGGCAGGCGCTGAATCTGTTTGATTTATTAGTAATCGACCTAATCTGGTGGCGACACACCCAGCGAGTGCGGTTCACCGGCACGGAAAATCAGCCGGAGCTGTACGCTGATCCGGGAAAGCACATTTCATCTTTTCTGCGTGGAATTGTGATGTTTCTGCTTGTTGCGCTCATCGATGGCTGTTTGCTCTCTTTGTTTTGAGAGGAAAATCTTTATGATGCTTACAGCACTCGTTGGCTCTGTTCCACAGTAACTTTTACGGTCAAGAGCGGTACCACCTTCTCTCCGGCTTACAAAGCGTAATCGGGTTGATCTGTCGCCTAATTCACGGCGGTGATGGACCGGACCGGCGGGCATTTGGCGCGGACGGATGAATATTCAAATTAATTACAGAATTCATCAAAACTTAAACAGGAGGATAACCATGTCTAAGTTGGGTATTGTTGAGGACACACTGTTTGTCCCTATGCTGGGAAGAATCTATGCCAGTGAGCATTGCCAGCAGATCTTATTCGACCAAAAGGCGCTGGAGCTGAAGGAAAAGCTGCCGTCCAGCCTGCTGAAGGCTGGACGGCAGAGCCAGTATACCTTGCTGGCCTCCGCCGTCCGATCCTCCAATATGGATCGAACCGTTCAGGCCTTTCTGGAGCGCAGTCCGGACGGCGTGATTGTTCAACTCGGCTGCGGCCTGGAGACAGCTTATTATCGCTGTGACAACGGGCATACACACTGGTATGCTGTGGATCTGCCTCATGTGATGGAATATCGACGGAAGCTGCTGCCGGAGCCGGAGAGAGAAACCTACCTTGCCGGGGACGCCTTTGCAGAGGACTGGATCAGACAAGTTCGCGCCGATGTACCAAATGCGCCGATTCTGGTCACTGCCGGGGGGCTGTTCCATTATTTTGAGGAGGCCAAGGTTGTATGCCTGTTGCAAACACTGCAGCAATATGGAGAGATAACGCTTGTTTTTGATACTGTAAACAAAAGTGGCATGGCTATGATGCGAAAAAAATACATGAAGCAATTGGGCCATGCCGATGCGCAGATGTTTTTCTATGTAGATTCGGCAACGGAGCTGACCAAAAAAATCGGCGGTAAAGTCAAGGTTCTTGCGGAGGAACCATACTATTACCACATCCCCAGGAATGCTCTGAAATTGTCTACAAAAATCAGCATGACAGTTTCTGATGCTTTGCGCATGGTGAAAATGATACAGCTGAAATTGTTAAAGTGAGGAAGCGACAATGAATATCGCAGAATTTCGTCAAAAATATCCAGAAGACACACTGGTATTACCCAGCGGAAAACCCTTTCCCTACCGCTACTATAAAAATCCTCAAGCAAAAGCGACCGTTGTTCTCCTGACTGGCGGAATCGGTTTGTCCGATCTGCTCTATCTGCATTTTGACCGACTGGCCAAAGATTTCTCTGTCCTTACTTTTGATTACCCCATCTGCTTTGCCGACAACAAGGAGCTTGCACAGGCCGTGGCTGCGCTTTTGCAGCACCTTGGCGAGAAAGCCTGGTTTGTAGGGCAATCTCTTGGCGGTGTTGTGGCGCAGATCATCGCCTCCCTTTATCCGGAAGTAGTGGACGGTTTGATACTTTCCAACACCTGCTCGCTTTCTAAGGATATGAGTCCTTCTGCATATGCACATTTAATGAATATGCTCAAAAGCCAAGAGAAGTTTAAAAAGCTTCTCTCCGTCCTTCCATTTTCTGCGATAAAACACTCTATAAAACGAGTCGTTTTGAATCAAAAAAAAGACGGATTGACTTCACAAGAAAGAACGACCTTGGAAGCATTCTGTGCTATTATGATGGATTTGCTGACAAAGGAATATGAGCGTCATATGGTTGATCTTTTAATCGATACGCAAAACTATTTGGGGATGACAAAAGAGACCTTTACCACATGGAACGACAGAGTTTTGCTGATGTTATCTGCGGATGATGCCACGTTCACACAAGACTGCAAGGATGCCCTCATATCCGTGATGCCAAACCCTACCGTATACACCAATCTTACCGGAGGACACCTTTCCCTGCTGTTTCGACTGGAAGAATATGTAGAATATATCACTGCATATATTTCTGAGCGTACATAGAGAAAATTGTTGCACATTTCTCTGTCCATCCACAGCCCGTTTGCATGCGCCTGTATGCAGAGTTTCAACAAGCGACTTTCCTTTACATTGAAATATGGAATAACCGCTCGCTACTGTATTTAGAGAGTTTTTAACTGAATACTTATAGACAGAAAAGACCGCTGACTTTTGTACAACTGCACGTCAGCGGTCTTTTCATTCAATTGTGCAAAGAAAGCAAGCCTATTTGTCGGTTTCTTCACTGCTTTTTTCGGAAATGATTTGAGTGCACGCCCTGGAAAGAGAGGAAAGTACTCCACTCACAATGTGAAAACTGACGATTACACTAGACGTTCCGCTTCCTATATAAGTGTGTGATCCCCCCGAAGATATTGCCCTCGCCCCATACTGCTCCGGCCAAGGCTTTCTTCTTCACATTGCTATTTCTCCGTCATTCTGCCTCTTCCGGCATTGTTTTCACTCCAAAGAAGAAATACAGGACATGAAAGATCCAGACTGCGGACAACACAGCACACCCAATAAAAATCCCCTTTCCAAACATAATCAGAAAACCAATACTCATCAACACAGTAACCGTAATAACAACCCGAATTTTGGCTTTCCGCGTCATCCCCCGTCCACTGACATAGTCCTCAAGATTATCCTTGTACAACTTTGTATTGCGAAACCATTGATCCAAACGTTCCGAGCTTTTTCCGAAGCAATAGGCCGCCAACATTAAAAACGGAAACGCTGGCAGCATCGGCATCACCGCTCCAACTGCTCCAAGGCCCAAACCGATGATCCCAACAGATATGTACAGCCACTTTCTCATAAATCACCTTTTCGTCAGATCGTCAGAACAATCCGATGCTCCTGCGCTTCTACTGTTTCCAGTTCTACACCATAGACTCGTTTCAAAACCGGTTTAGATATCACATCTTCCGGAACTCCTTGCGCTACCAGATCTCCTTGTGGAGACAACGCCACAATTTCATCGCTGTAGTTGACAGCCTGATTGATATCATGCAGAACCATAATAATCGTCATTCCAAGTTTTTCATTCAACTGACGCACCAAGCGTAGAATTTGCAGTTGATAACGCACATCCAAAAAGGTGGTTGGTTCATCCAGAAACAGCACCTTGGTTCCCTGTGCAAGTGCCATGGCGATCCATACGCGCTGCCTTTGACCGCCAGACAATGCATACACCGGTTTTTTTCGAAGTGAGGTTATCCCTGTAATTTTCATCGCCCGTTCAATCATTTTCTCGTCATTTTCCCGTGATTCGGCTTTGCCTAAATAACTGAAGGGGATTCTCCCATAAGCCACCAGCTGCTCCACAAGGATATCTCCGGGTGCGGTATTGTTTTGGTGTACAATGGCAACTTTACGTGCAAACTGCTTCAGACCGATCTGGTCAAGTTGCTGCCCATTCAGAAAAATTTTTCCACCGGTTGCTTTCAGATTTTTCGTCAAAATCTGGAACAGCGTGGATTTTCCACAGCCATTTCCTCCCAATATTGTGGTAATTTTCCCCTGTGGCAGCGAGAGATTGAGATCCCGGAAAATCTGCTTATTCCCATAAGAAAAATTCAAATGTCTTATTTCAAAGCAATCATTATTTTCCATGAATCATACCACTCCTTTGCAGCAGAATTACGAATGCAATACCACCCGCCACCGACATAATGATGGATGCACTGATTTCATACGGATAAGCAATACTCCGCCCCAGTGTATCTGCCAGCAAAAAGCAAAATGCTCCCAGAAGCATTGTGAAGGGAATCAGTTTACGGTGATCGCTTCCCACAATGATTCGCCCAATATGCGGCGCAATCAGTCCCAGAAAGCTCACCGTTCCCACAATAGCTGTGCATCCGCTTACCAAAAACACTGCTATCAGACTCACCAACATCCGAACTTTGTCAACCTGTATTCCCAGACCTCGAACCGTCTTATCTTCCAATGCCAGTAGATTGCACCACCGGCTGCACACAATAGCCAGAATCAATCCCAGAAGGCTGAAAAAGGCCAGTATCCGAACATCCTGCCAGGTTTTCATGGTGATATTCCCATTGACAATAGAAGCTACCGTCGATGTGGTTCCACTGCTTGTTGCACCAAATGCAGCAGACAATCCCCCGAACAAAGACTGTACTGCAACGCCCAGCAAAATAATACGCAACGGAGAAAGCCTGCCTGTCCACGCCAGGCGATATACGACAACGAAGGCAAGAATTCCTCCCAGAAAGCTGAATGCCGGCACAAAACTATAAAGTTGTGGAACCAAGGCTGTTGCCAAAACTGCCGCAAACTCTGCCCCGCTGGCAACACCCAAAATTCCCGGATCTGCCAAAGGGTTACGCAAAACGGCCTGAAACAGCGTTCCCGCTGCCGCCAGAGTAGCTCCTGCCATCAGTGAAATGAGGATGCGCGGAAATCTCAGATCATATACAGCTGCCACATCAGGGTCGTATTCCACAAACAGACCATTCCAAAGCTGTGCAATTCCCAGGTGAATGCTGCCTGTATTGACCGCTGCAAAAAACAGGAACAGCAGTGCTGTTGCCAGTACTCCAAAACTGACACAAAACATTCCGGCTGACCTGACTTTCACCGTATGTCTCATCCTGTTTCGCCTCCTTCTAACTGCTTTATATCCAAATCAGACTGATAAAAAAGCTGATCCAGGTGTTCAAGCGCTTGCGGATATTCAAATGTCGCACTCATGCCAAACAATCCGGATGGCAGATCATACACCTGCCCTTTTTCCACAGCGCGAAAATGCTGCCAGATATCATTTGTTGCAAATTCTTCCGCAAACATTTCCATAACAGATTCCGGCAGAGCATGTGCCGTACGCAGAATAATGTCTGGGTCCCGGGCTAACATATCCTCTGTATTCACATTGATAAACTCGGCATCTTCCCCCGCATACACATTGATACCGCCGGCCATTTGAACCAGACTACCTACATAAGAATTCTCCGTAGCTACCACATAGGACCCTGGTAGCCCCATCAAAATCAATACTCTGGGCGCACTTTTATCCTGATGTTCTGAGGAATACTCTGTATAGTATTCCTCAAACTCTTCAATCATCGATGCCGCCTGCTCCTCACGATCCAGCAGCAGCCCCAATTCCTCAATCGACTTATACATTCCAAATACGCTTTTGAGGTTCAGGAAGGCATATTGAAACCCTGCCGCTTCGTATTTCGGCTGAAGATCACTGATCAGACTGGACGGGCTAAGAACCCAGGAGGGGGAAAGCTGCTTAAGAATCTCCAGGTCCGGGCTCATTGGTGACCCCAGTTCTACCGCTTGTGCATATCTCTCCGGGATAGTTGCCAAACTTGTTGTGGGCACCCCAACAAGATCCAAGTCAAGCCGCTCACATATCTCCATGCATGCCACACTTGTAGCAACGATTCCACCGCTCATTCTATCTGTATCTGCAGCTGAACCGCCGCTTTGATCCACGCAGGACGAAAAAAGGAGCGTCGTCATCAATGCTGCCATAACCGGCAAAAATTTTCGCTTATTCCTCATTGTTCCAATCATCCAATTCAATTACGGAATCAAAGTCATCCTCTGCGGAATGTTCTGCAAAATTTTCCTCTGGGTCTACCGGCCTTTTTTTGTAATGCACCAGCATCCAATATACCGCCAGCAGCAAGCCACCTGCGAGAAAAGCTGCAACGAATACCACTACAAATAGTGTGAACCAGGCGCTGACATCCAGAGAAATTGTTGTTTTCGTATTGTCTGCCGCAGTTTCAGATTCTTCGTCTCCGGCTGCCAGTGCTGCGCTGCCTCCTGTTGTCAGCCCCTGGACTTTCTCCAAAAGCTGACTTCCACCTTCATTCACTTGCTGCGTATCTTCTTCGCTCATCGGAACAAATCCGCCGGTATTTCCTTCCTCCCAATCATCAACGGTGATGTAGAAAATAACACTGCGTCCCATTGCCTCCACATAGCACTCTGCCCGCAGAATCGCATCCCGGCCCGGAACTTTGACACGGTAGTCTGCTGTATCTTCTCCTTGCGCCGTACATACAGCTTCTCCATCCGTCCAGGTGGAATCTCCTGGGGATTGAACCTGAATGTTTACAGAGGAGATATTACTCATCAGTCCAAATCGAAGGGATATATACTGATTCCCCGACTCATCTGTTTCCAGCATTGCCTGAGAAGTTACCACGCTCCCTACCATTGATTGCCCCAGCGCCTCGCTGGCTTCTCCCCCCGAATCCTCAATGACTCCTGTTTCGGGGTGGCGATAGCTGCCATGTGCTGTACCACTTTCAAAGGTCAGGCTGTCTGCCCAGGCTCGTACCGAAAATGTCACGAGCAGGCAGATCAGCAAGGCAATTCCAACAATACTTTTCGCCTGTTTGCTCAGTTTCATTTCATTCTCCTCTTATACCATACATATCCGGCTGCGCACCCGGCACCACAAAGAACGATCACCATACAAATCGCAGCCGGTATTGCAGCACTGCTGTGGAAAAGAATTTCGGATATCTCCTTTGCTGCATTGCCCACTACAGAAATTGCTCCACCTGCTTCGTTTTCATCCAAATTTGCACCAGAATTGCTGTTGCTGCTTTCAACATATTCATCGGCCGGTTTCATTGACTCGAAATCCAGCAGAAGACGCGCTTTTACCTCTATGCTCATTGCATTGATGTACATTGTCATCAGCATAGGTGATTCCAGCGTATTATTGTCAAATGCAAATGCAAAACTATCATAGTCGATGCCATCTTTGGTCAGTGCATTTTCTTTCTTCGTGGCTTGAATCCCATTATATTTTATATATTTGGGTCCGCCCCCTTCGATTCCAGCAACAGTATGTTGGATATAAATCGTCAGTGTGGCCTTTCCGTCTGTAACCACGATATCCGCATCAGGCAGCATATAATCCGCCATCATGCTGGCTTCGTCGCTGGCTTCTTTAACGGCCGTAACTGGAAGACGATATTCTCCATCCTCCAACTGTTCACTGGTGATCGCCTGCGTCGAGAAACTTCCGTTGCCTGCCTCAATCGTTCCACTGGTTGCACTCGGCGTCGGGGTAGGTGTTGCAGATACCTGTGCCGAGGTAGTGCTTCCCGAAGCGAAGTCCGACAGTACCACATAGAAGGTCTGTGTGCTCTTCATTACCGCATTTACATATGCCTGACACTTCAGTGTTTGATTTGAAGAGTTGGTTATCGCCTGTGTGGGCACAGTGACTGTTATGATCGTGGTAGGATAATTTCCGGCGCTGCTGATAAACGCGCTGTTCGCATCAAAATGGTAATACGGATCGCTGGTGGTATCCAGTGTCGCGGAATACTGTTTCCCCGCGTTATCAATAAATACAACATCCCTCAGCGGAGTACCTTCCGATGCATAATTGGGAATCGGATCGATTACATACAGCTTTAATTTTGCAGTATCGCCATCCACCGCTATGTCAGCGTAATTATAGAACAGCGGATCACACATGCTTTCACTGGAGAAATTGGTGCCATTACGCATAGAAGCTTTCGCTGTATAATTGCCATTCTCCAATGTACCATTTGGCACCGGTGTGGTGGTGGGTGCCGGGCTGGCAGTGGGAAGCGGACTGGCAGTAGGTGTTGGAGTGGTAGTGGGAGTCGGTGTTTGCTCAGAGTCAGTGCTTCCCGATGTAAAGTCAGACAACACCACATAGAAGGTCTGCGTAGTATTCATCACTGCATCTACATAAGCCTGGCATTTCAACGTCTGATTTTCAGATTCGCTCACCGCCTGTGTGGGTACATTAACCGTTATGATCGTAGTGGGGTAATTTCCGGCGCTGCTGATAAACGCGCTGTTCGCATCAAAATGGTAATATGGATCGCTGGTGGTATCCAGTGTCGCGGAATACTGTTTCCCCGCGTTATCAATAAATACAACATCCTTCAACGGAGTGCCTTCCGATGCGTAATTGGGAATCGGATCGATTACATACAGCTTTAATTTTGCAGTATCGCCATCTACCGCTATATCAGCATAGCTATAGAACAACGGATCACACATGCTTTCACTGGAGAAATTAGTGCCATTGCGCATCGACACCTTGGCCGTATAATTTCCATCCGACAGCATACCTCCTGGTGTAGCAGTAGGCTTAACAGTAGGTACTGGGGTGGCGGTAGGTGCAGTCGTCGGTTTAGGTGTCGCCGTAGGAGCCACAGTAGGTATGGGGGTGGGTGTCACTGTTGTCCCTTCCGTTTTCTTAAACATCCAGGTCGAGAATTTGTTGGTATAGATGTAAACCGCGTCGTTTTCTCGATCCAGATAGTATGTTCCATCCCTGAAATCCGTAACCGGCCGACCGTTTTCTGTGATTTCTTCAAACTCTGTTACCACATCATTATGCAATCGCCAAACCTGTAACTCCCCGTCTGCTTCCAACGGATAATCTAGTTTTACTTCCAGTACAATGTCTTCCTCGCTATTATCGCCATATTCAAACCTGTTCCAGTTGTCCTCCAACTGGGTGCCATCCTCGCTGTACTTCTTATATTGTAACGACAAGTCCAGAAAATCTGCTCCGCCTGCATCAACTCCGGCCCGTTCAGCCAGTTCCTGTGCTTCTTCCGAATCACTTGCCAGCTCTGATGCAGAAAACGCATAATGCTTTCCTGTATTTTGAGCCTCCTCTTGCTTATGAGCCAGCTGATCCAATCCGTAAATTGTCGCACCGGTCACGGTATCACCGGAAACAATGCCAATTTCCTGACTTGTATTGTATTCCTGCTCATTCCCCTGATACTCGATTACAAAGTTCAAGGTACCAGTATAATTTCCCTCCTGTGCTGCGGCCACATCTTCCGCCATCACGGAGATTCTGCCAGTGGATTGCTGACTGTATTCCGTCAGACGAGCCCACTGCAAGGAGTTGTAGCTGTTCAATTTCTGCCCTTGCTCTGTCGCAAGCACTGCAGTTGCAGCTGCTGTTACCCGGATGCTGCCTCCTTGCAAATCTTTCCCTCCACTTAGGGATACTGTATAATCCACAGCGGTATTGTGTACCGGACTCAGTTCCCCTAAGGTAGTAGCCGCCGGAATCGTCACGCTATAATCAGAGGTCTTCGGCGCAACCACGGCATTCAAATCCGTACCTTCCATCACAATTTCCCACTGCTCTTCCGCTGCATTGGGACTAATCGAGTCACTATCATCCGGATTAAATTCTTTTGCGACAGGTTCTTCCGTTTGTATCGGAGCCCCACCCTGCTCTTGCGGATTTTGTTTTTCAGATGCAGACGGCACAGATACTTCTTGCTTGGCCAGGTCCTCAGCACCCTGTTGTTCGTTCGAATCGGTCGGCTCCGGTACAACCGTTTGCTGCAAAGAATCCCTTTCATCGCTTTGCGCCGTTTTCACCGTTTCGGATGATGACCGCTGAGATTCCAAAGACTCATCTTCTTCCATTATCAAGGCTTCGCCACCGGAAACAGGCAGGTCCTGTTCCGCAGCAAAGGTCGGCAAAGCGTTTCCCCACGCGATCAGCCCCGCCAACATGATTGCTGTTATACGATGTAGCAATTTCATAAGCATCCTCGCCATCTTCACAATAAAAGTGGTGGATACCCGCCGACTGTGCAGCGGGTATCCACAGGTCATTAAACTGTTATATTATGCGGCAGCATAGTAATTAATGGTAAAGTTTGCGGTACCGGTATAATTGCCTGCCGCCGCACTCGCAACATCTGCAGCCTTCACGGTGATCTGACCGGTCAGAGTGCTCTCGGCAGAAGCCTGCTGCGTACCGAAGCTGTTGGTATAGGAAAGAGTATTACCCTCACTGGACAGTTTACCTTCAGCCTCCGCGGAAACCTCGATATAACTGCCCTCGGTCAGATTGTTTGCGGAAACCTGTACGGAGATATCCTTCACAGTATCCTGCTCAGTGCTCAGTTCGCCCAGTGCAACACTGGCAGGCACGGTGACGCTGTAGGTGGGCTGTGCCGCAACCTGTGCGGTGATTTCCATGCTCTGAGTACTGGTTTCAGTTGCATCAGACCCAGAAGAGGCGGCCTGAAGGTTAGTGATTTTAACCACGAAATTCTGAGTAGTATTCATGACTACATTCACGAACGCACTGCAGTCGAGCCCTTCTTCAAAGCTGTCCACAGCGGAGCGAGGGAGGGTAAATTTCACCGCCTGGGTAGACAACTCATCACCCGCATTGATCCCGAACAAAGCGCCAGTGGTATCGAATGTTTTCACCGCTTTTGTAGTGATGTCAGATTCGCCGTTATAGGTATCTTCTCCAATGGTGATCGTCACATCTTTAATCGTTCCGTCAGTGCCCTGATCCGAGAAAGCAGGAACCGGATACGCCACATAAACAGTCAGCTCTGCATTGGCATCCGTGAGCACAACATCCGCTTCATGCGCAAAAATAGGATCGCACATGCTATAGTTGGCAGGATTTGAGGCATTGTGGAAATGTACTGTGCCCTTGTAATCCCCATTTGCAAGGCCGGCATCGGCTGCAAATGCACTGATGCTGCTCATGCTGGCCAACATACCGATAGCCAGCACGGAACTAGCTAGGCGTTTGAAGTTAAATTTCATTGTGTCTACACTCCTTTTGATTTGATGGTGGATTTGCGTTTATGATTCAGCGCATTCGCGCAAAACCCATATTCATGTTACCTTCAGAATACAGTTGACCGTTGCCCCATTTCGAGGGGAATAGGTCTCATCCATGGAAAAGGTATCGTACTGTATCGTCAGCTCATACTCACCTGCTTCCAAAGCTCTATCCAGCGTAATGTCATACAAATGATCCCCCGGACGTATGAGCTTGGACTGATAGATTTGCTCTTCTCCGATTAAAAATGTGATCTGGAAATACACTTCGTTTTCTTCCGGGTTAGTCAGTTCTATTTGAACATCCGTTGTATCGGCCGGAATTGAAATTGTAGAGTACCCCGGAATTTCAATCCCTTTTTCAGTGCTTTCCTCGGTTGTTTGCCAGCTCTGCGCCTGTTCAAATTCCGGCACAAAGCTTGTAACCTCTTTGGGTCTGGTGTTTTGGTATATTGCCGCAGCTCCTAAAATCACTGCAACTCCAATAAGCACAATAACTTTTTCTCTATATTTTATCCACATATATATTCCCTCTTTTCGGTTAGCGTTAACTAACTAAATGCTCAAAATAAACCGCCCCTTTTGCAGACGGTTTCACTGTACGTATACATTTTTTCAATAGTTAGTTTAAGCTAACTATCACCTGAAAAAGAAGTGGCTCACGCCGTTTCTCAATCATCCTGTTATTTGACCAAAGAATAACACCGTTATTTGCCCACGTCAACACTCTGTCGCTTTTATTATCATAAAGCGATATAATACCACAATATTAAAAAATTTTGTTTCTCTTTAAAATACAGTCCAATTTACACAACTACCAAATTATTCCATCACACTTATGTCGATAGTGACAAGTACCATGCCATACAATCGTATCAAAATCGGCTCTCTGGAAAAGCAAAATTCATTTCGTTACTTCATCAATATCTCCAACTGTTCACCTGAATCTAAAAGAAATATTTCCATAGCACTTGCAGAATGTTTTCGGTCGTCTTGACAGCATATTAAAAGAGATGTATTATAGCAGTGTTACATAACGGTGTTATAAGGAGAATATTATGGAAGAAAAATCAACTGGCACTCTTGAGTGCATCCAGGAGGCTGCTATGCAAGAATTTCTAGATAAAGGCTTTCAAGGCGCATCCCTGCGCCAGATTGTGAAAAACGCCGGTGTAACCACTGGTGCTTTCTATGGATATTTCTCCAGCAAAGAAGCTCTTTTCAACGCCCTTGTAGAGCCCCACGCCGTTGCCCTTATGGGAAAGTTTATGGAAGCCCAGTCCTCTTTTGCCGAGTTGCCTGAAGAAGAACAGGCTACTTGCATGGGGAATGCGTCTGGAGCCTGTGTAAGGTGGATGGTGGATTATATCTGTCAGCATCGGGAACCGGTTAAACTGCTGCTCTGCAGATCGGAGGGAACCAGTTATGAACACTTTGTCCACAACATGGTAGAAGTGGAGGTGGAGTATACGCTCCGCTACATGGATGTTCTCCGACGTTTGGGGCAAACTCTTCCGGAACTGAGTCAGTCTCTCTGCCATATCATCGCCAGCGGAATGTTCAATGGACTTTTTGAGATCGTCGTACATGATATGCCGAAAGAACAGGCTCTGCGGGATGTAGAACAGTTCCGCACTTTCTACACGGGTGGATGGCTGAAATTGA
>ENA-OURU01002867-OURU01002867.1-human-gut-metagenome-genome-assembly--contig:-NODE-2867-length-15534-cov-2.365075_pt1 | contig 15534 bp, 12 predicted proteins | sample MGYA00242137_ERZ509064 | MGnify/ENA primary metagenome ERZ509064 (study PRJEB26280, sample SAMEA2338777) | human gut metagenome | biome: human gut; feature: human-associated habitat; material: faeces...
CCCGCCCTGCAAGGACCGCATTCTTCTTGGCATTTTCCAATTCTTTTAATATATTTTTCAGATCCTTCTGAAACTGCATGCCAGCTCTGGTCAGGGTGACCCCTCTGGCCTGGCGTTCAAACAGCGGCAGACCGATCTCCTGTTCCAACAACGTGATCTGTTTGCTCAGTGCAGGCTGAGAAATGTAGAGTGATCTTGCAGCCGCCGTGATATTGCCGTGCTCTGCCACACTCAGAAAATACGATATCTGTTCCAGCCTCATATATCCTTCCTCCCAATACGCAAAACTCCATCATTCTCTCAGGCAGTGCTTGCACTCCTACTTATAAAAGCGAGCATATTCTCGACTGAGATAAAATCAGTTTACACTTTTTTCCCCTCAGACGCAATAAATCCCGGGGATATTTCCCCGGGATTGTATCTTTTCATCTAAAAAGCAACGTATTTATGCTTCTGTTTTAGTATGCGTTTTTGTAAGTTCTGTAAGAGAACAGTGGATCCGGACTGTCTGAGTTCATCTGGTTTCTGACCGGTGTCAGTTCGAAGGAAATGGTTCCTGCTGCCATGTTATAGTCAGTAAATACCGGGCGGCATCCCTGTTTCAGTGCAATATCCGGATAGTTTGCATCCAGATTTTTTCTTGCCTGATCCGGAACAAATGCCGGGATATTATCGATAACACCGTGAAGTCCCCATCCGATGGTTACGGATGTATCACTGTCATACTGTACACTTCCGCAATGACTTGCGATATGGTATTTTCCATTTTTGTCTGTCAGGTCAGTACCTTTGATCGCATTGTATACTTTTGCAGTTCCTTTTTTCTCATTGATGCTTACCTGTAAAGTACGTGTCAGTGTAGCAGGTGCTCCCGGATAAGTCGGAGATGTCAGGAACGGTCCGATACCTGTATGGTTATCGAAAACGCTGATCTGTGTATTGCCTGTGATCATGCCATTCTCATCTTTATTTGTATAGCGTGCAAAATGCTGTCCGAACGTCAATGCCTGGAATGCTACACCATTGTCATCAGTACGTGTAGAAGCATATCCCTCATAACCTTTCAGAGTGGATGCTTTACCGCCAAGAATCCAGTCGATTGCTCCTGTGTTAAAATCAAACTGGTAAACTGCACTCTGATCACGCATGGAAACAAGAATCTTATCTGTGTTTCCGTTTGCATCTAATGTATAATCCACACTGTTTACATGAACGTAATCCTTTACACCAGCTGCAAAGTTCTTCTGAACTGTCTGCTGTCCGATGGAAGTTGGAGCGCCGTCCAGTGTACTTTCGCTGTAATTGATAGACTCTACTGCGGAATCATATAATAATGGATAATCACCTGTGTTGATCTCTTTGATGACTTTTCCATCTTTTACTTCCTGAATGATGCCTACCCATACATACGCAGTGTTTCCACCGTCCAGACCTTTTACTGTCTCCGGAAGGTTGTCTGCCAGTACCGGTGTGTAGCTGAGGTTGATGTAATGATCTTTGCCAAGTACAACAAACTCATGCTGATCCAGATAACCCTGGCCATGGTAATGTTTCTCATCATCATTTGCTGCTAAAGTAGCTTCATCGATATCTGTATAGTTTTCATCCATTACAAGATAATATCCGCTGGAATATCCGCCCATAGCGTTTCTGTATGTCGGCTCAAGCTCAATGAATGCTGTATAGTAACGACTTCCGTCAATGGCATCCTGAGCAGCAAAATTCTCTGCCATGTTTTCTGCTTTTACACCAAGTTCATCACGGTCATCTACTTTTACTTCATACTGCGGAATGTAACGGTAGTATACTAACTCACCCTCTGTATTTACACGAAGGAAGAAATGATCCAGTGCAAATGTATAGACACCTGCGTCAGATGCTTTTACACCATTATTTGTGATATCCATGCCCGGAAGCAGTTCATTGACGGTATGTACACGGTACTCTGTGCCGTCTGTCATAGTAACAGTGATCACTTCATCGCTTGGATCATCTGCATTGATGGCTGCCGGTGTGAATGAGACATTTCCGTCTGTTACTTTAATATCACTGTCTGCATTAGAACTTACTGCGGTTGCAACTTTGTTGTCACCGGTTGCATTCAGATTAATCTTGTGTCCTGCTACCAGAGCATTCAGACAGTAATCACCCTGAGATTTTCTGGATGCGGTCAGTACAACACCGGAAGCACCGTTCGCATCTTCTGCTGCGATGTCAATCTTTGCAGCTTCCGGATTTACCGGATATACTTTCATCTGCTCTGCAATTTTCTCAGAATAGTCAAAATACTGAGCCGTGTTCTGCTTTGCATTAAGGTAATCAATATCTGCTACCAGCCCGTTATTTACTTTGCTGTTCTCCACTACATGGCCTTTGCCCTCTGCGTCCATGTAAGCGCCTGTGTAATTGAATGTTACGGCACCGTTCTCGATCATCCACTCACCGTTCTGGTTGCTTGCCAGACCGTTGTAGCTGAAGTCTACTTTACCGTCTTTTAAGTAGAACCATCCATACTCATTGCTCTCGACGCTGTTGCAGCCAAAGTCTCCCGCACCGTTTACGATTCTCCACCAGCCATACGGGTTCTGAGCAATTCCTGTATAATCGAAATCTACTTTACCGTTTGCGATCTTCCACCAGCCGTACTCGCTGTTTTCTACGCTGTTGCAGCCGAAGTCAACCATACCATTTACGATTCTCCACCAGCCGTATTCATTCTGGGCAAGTCCGGTATAGGAAAAATCAATTTTTCCGTTTCTCACATACCACCAACCATACTCGTTCTGGGCAAGTCCGGTATAAGAAAAATCAATCTGACCGTTTTTCACATACCACCAGCCATATTCATTCTGTACCAGATTTGTACCGCTTGTCACTTTCTGTCCGTTGTTGTAATAATACCAGTTTCCGTTTGCCTCCTGCGCAAGTCCGGTATAACCGGCTGCCAGAGCAGTTGCGGATGGTGCAACTACACTTGTAAAAGAGAGACAAGCTGCTGCTGCGATCATTGCAGCACGTACTTTTTTGCTTCTCATAAAACCTTCTCCTCCTTTTTCCTTCGAACCCTATGTCCGTTGCTTATTATTATAAGTTGTTCACAGATTCTTCACAAATACAGAAAAGCTATCCATCCATAACCGCAAGTTATGGATGGATAGCTTTTCTCAGTCTCTAACATCAATCGTATCTTTGTAAAATCCAACCGTTACGACCGTTCCTTCCCCTATTTCCGACTGTATCCGAATCGTATGCCCCAGTTTCTGTAATGCATCCCGGCACAGATACAGACCGATTCCTGTGGAACGTTTATCCTCATGTCCGTTAAACCCGGTGTATCCTTTTTCAAACACCCTTGGGATATCTTCACTGCGAATGCCAATGCCGGTATCCCGGATTTTCAGCCAGATCTGTTGCGGTTCTTCCTGCACCTCAATCGTAAGCTCACCTCCCGGGGTATATTTGACCGCATTTGAAAGTAACTGTTCCAGCACAAAGGCAAGCCACTTTTCATCGGAGATAACGCTCACATTCGTTTTTTCATAATGTAACCGTATTTTCCGGCGGATCATAATCCTGGCATATTTGTGGATTACTTCACGAATCACGGTATCAAGCGATATCTGTTTCAAAATGTAATCATTTGAATTACTGTTAAGGCGTTGATACTGTAACGCCATTCCCACGTATTCTTCAATCCGAAACAGTTCCTCTTCCATATCTGTCAGATTTTGAAGCTGCTTTATATGATATTCTTCTGTCATCCTTTCACCGGACTCTGCGTTCTCCTGTTCGCCACGTTCCATCTGGAGTAAAAGCTGCAGTCCCGCAATCGGTGTCTTGATCTGATGCACCCACTTCGCATAATAATCTTTCATCTCCGACTGCTGTCTGGCCGCGGCACTGACCGCCAGCTGCCGCTCGATATTTGCATTTTCCGCAAGCTGTCCAAGCAGTTCCTCTGTCAAATCCTCCGTCTCCGGCAGCTTCAATTCCCCGGAAAACGGCTGTTGCAGTATACCTTTCAGATACCGCACTTTTCGGTAATAGCGGATATATGCCATGCATACGGCAGCCGTAATGATACACAGATCCAGTATTCCCGCATAGATCAGATCATCCCCTGTTCGGCCGATCAGGAACAGATATAATACATGCAGAAAAAACAACACTGCTGACAGAATCATCCACTCTATATTTCGTTTGACAAAACTTTTCCATGTTTTCATCCGATCCGGTACCCGATTCCTTTCTTCGTCAGAATAAATCCATCCAGTCCGACAGCTGACAGTTTTTTTCTCAGCCGGTTCACATTCACGGACAACGTATTCTCATCCACATAGGCATCGCTCTCCCATAGTTTCTCCATCAGTTCCTCCCTGCTGACAATTTTTTCCTTATGTTCCAGCAACGCATGCAGGATTTTCAATTCATTCTTGGTCAATTCCAGCTGCTGTCCCGCCCAGGTCAAAGTGGCATCCATGAGATTCAGTACTGCGCCTTTGTGCTCCATAATACTGCTGTTTCCCGCAAAATCATAACTTCTTCGCAGCAATGCCTGGATTTTCGCCGTCAATACTTCCAGATCAAAAGGCTTCGGGATAAAATCATCTCCGCCCATGTTCATTGCCATAACGATATTCATATTGTCTGCCACTGAGGACAGAAAAATCACCGGCACATTTGACACTTTGCGTATCTCAGTACACCAGTAATATCCGTTATAAAAAGGAAGCCGGATATCCATCAGCACAGCTGCGGGTCAAAAGCAGCAAACTCCGTCATAACCTGACTGAGATTTTTTGCCACATGCACGTCATACTCCCATTTTTCCAGATGCCGCTTTATCATTTTTCCGATGGTCTCATCATCTTCCACACAAAAAATCCGATACATAACTGTTTCCTTTCCTTTTTTTCCTATTGTAGCAGATTTTTACTTGCCGTGTAAAAAAAATATGGTATCATAATCTATACTATACCGCTCGTACAGACGTACACGGTACGAAGGAACATTTTTGTACCCGGATGCAGACAGGAGGCATGCAACATGAGAAAAACAGAACATCATACAATAGAAGGTAACCGTAAGACAAAAAACAGTATCAAACGACTTTTCTTCTGTCTGCTGGCAATTTTTCTTCAGATTGCTTTTTTTCTTTCTATTATGAATCATCTGAATACACAGATGCCCTGGATCAATGCACTGACCAAAATTCTTGTTTTAATTCTTGTTTTATACATTTACAGCAAAAATAAAACATCATCCCTGAAAATGCCCTGGATCATACTGATTCTTGTCATGCCGGTGCTCGGTGTTTGTCTGTATCTGATGTTTCAGACAAACAAAGGAACCCGCAATATGCGCAAGCGTTATCAGGAAATAGATGCCATTTTGCTGCCATGCCTGCCGCCCAATCATGAGATTTCCCAGCAGTTAAAAAAGCACTGTGCACCTGCCGGAAGCATTTCCGATTATCTGTACCGCAACGCAGCCTACCCTGTTTATCAGAATACGGATGTCACTTATTATCCGGAAGCAGTACAGGGGCTGGAAGCACAGCTTGCCGATCTGGCGAAAGCAGAAAAATTTATTTTTATGGAATATCATGCTATTGAAAATGCTGACGCATGGCAGAAGATTCAGACTGTACTGGCAGAACGTGTACAGGTGTCGAAGTCCGCGTTTTTTATGATGACATGGGCTCCATCAGTTTTCTCAATCATGATTTTGCAAAACAACTGGAAGCTCTTGGCATTGCCTGCCGGGTATTTAATCCCTTTGTTCCGGGTGTTAATTTATTTCTGAACAACCGTGATCATCGTAAGATTACTGTCATTGATGGAAAAATAGGATTTACCGGCGGCTATAATCTGGCAAATGAATACTTTGGTTTTTCTCATCCCTATGGAGAATGGAAAGATACCGGCATCCGCCTGGAAGGAGATGCGGTCAGATCTCTCACCATCACATTTCTTGAAATGTGGAATGCAATCAAAAAAAATCTGCCAAGTGACCGTTCCTTTGAACCGTATCTGCCGGATGAACCGTATAAGGCAGTACAACACGGTTACGTCCAGCCTTATGCTGACAGTCCGCTGGATGATGAACAGGTGGGGGAAGAAGTCTATATCAGCATGGCAAATAAAGCAGAACATTACTGCTGGTTTATTACCCCCTATCTGATCATTACAGATGAACTGTCACACGCTTTGTCTCTGGCTGCCAAACGTGGTGTGGATGTCCGTATCATCACACCTGGAATTCCTGACAAAAAAATGGTATACAGTGTTACCCGCTCTTTTTATCATCAGCTGGTTTCTAGCGGTGTGCACATTTTTGAATGGACTCCCGGATTCTGCCATGCAAAAATGAGCATTGCCGATGATCGTATGGCTACCTGCGGTACCATCAATCTGGATTACCGCAGTCTGTATCATCACTTTGAAAATGGTTGTTTTATGGTGGATTGCCCGGCTGTCATGGATATAAAGCATGATTTCAGACATACATTTTCACAATGTCGGGACGTGACAGAAAAGTACAAAACCGGACTCGGTGCACATCTGCGCCTTGGACAGTTAATCTTGCGGCTGTTTGCACAACTGCTGTGACACGATCAGAAAAAATACACAGATAGGATAAAAGAGGTTTTAATATGCATGTAGGAAAGAAAACACTGAAAAGAGAAAAATCTGCAATGAGCCTGTCACTGTATGGCAGCCTGGTCTTTGCCATCGTAGAAATCGGGATGGCTGTTTTTTCCGGTTCTCAGGCAGTTCTTCTGGATGCAGTTTACGACAGCGTCGAATTTTTTATGATGCTTCCATCCATTTTTCTGATTCCGCTGCTCTACCGTCCTTCCAGCGAACAGCATCCCTTTGGATATACCCAGATAGAGACCGGGTTTGTAGTAGTGAAAGGTGCTATTATGGCAGCGGTTACCTTTGGATTGATTTTTAACAATATTCATCTATTACTGCACGGCGGACATAAAGTATCCTTTCACACGATTTCCGCCTTTGAGCTTTTTGCCTGTCTCCTGAGTCTGACCGTGGCTATCTGCCTTTATTTCAAAAACAAACATATGAGTTCACCACTGGTGAATATTGAATTGCAGACCTGGAAAATTGACTGCGTGGTATCCCTGGGAATGGCGGTGGCCTTTCTGCTCCCGATCATCGTCCCCTTTGCATGGTTTCAGCGTCTGACACCGTACCTGGATCAGATCATCACCATCATATTGTCAGCCTTTATGCTGCCGACACCGATCAAAACAGTCATCACCGGCCTCCGTGATCTGATGCTGTGGCCACCGGAAGCAGAGACCGTTGATGATATCAAAGCCACTGTGGAACCAATCATTGGCGGCTATGGGCATAAAAACCTGTATTACGACATTGTCCGTACCGGTCGAAGACTCTGGATCAGTGTATACATCACCTTTGATAAAGACATTATCTCACTGTCAAAATTCCAAATCCTGCAAACAAAATGCATTGCTGCCCTAGCAGAAAAATATCAGGACTTTTATTTTGAATTGCTTCCTGACATTCAGCTGGACAGCATGGATGAAGAGAAAATCAAAGCGCAAACTGAGGAAAATACCTGATTTATGATTTTACATCTTCATACTGATTGGACTGCAAAATGATTTTTATCGTATGATATACACAGCGTTTCAGTTCCCGGATATCCAGCGTTCCATCCTTCAATGCCTGACGGATACTCGCATGATCCCGCATATCTCCCGGCATTACCATATCGTTTCCGGCTTTCATACAGCCTGCTGCCGTACACTCACCGGCGGTGGAATCTGTCGTTGTCGTCCAGTCTGTCATGATCGCACCTGCAAATCCCCATTCATCGCGTGCCGCTTTCGTACAGATATCGTAATTGTTTGCCGCATGCACACCGTTAATCAGATTATAGGACGTCATCATCGCCATCGGCTGGGCACTGCGGATCGCTGTTTCAAATCCTTTCAGATAGATTTCGCGCAATGTCCGCTCAGATAAGATCGAATCGGAACCCATACGGTTATCTTCCTGATTATTGCATGCAAAATGCTTAATGGTCGTACCACACCCAGGTATTGACTGTACGCCCTGTGTCATAGCTGCTGCCATACTTCCTGCCAGCAGCGGGTCTTCTGAATAATATTCAAAATTTCTGCCACACAGTGGATTTCTGTGTATATTCATGCCTGGTGCCAGCCAAAGTGTCACTTCAAATTCATTCATTTCTCCGGCAATCATCCTGCCAAGTGTATGCATCAGTTCCAGATTCCAGCTCTGCGCCAGCAGTGTTCCCACCGGAATTGCAGTGCAATACTGATGATATACGATTCCCTTCGATTCCTTCGGCTCCGCAAAATATCCGTTTTCAAATCCATCCAGAAAATCTCCGCCATCGATACTGCCGTCTTCTCTGACCTGATACTCACTACGCAGACGCAATCCCGCCGGGCCGTCTGCCAGCACGATGCTCGCCACATAATACGGAGCTTTTTCAGCCACAGTGACTGTCTCTGCCGCTGCCCCCGGAACCGTCTGTCCCGCAGAGCCGAGTGCACTCGCTCCCTGATCTTTCGCTGGATCTCCGGTTGCTAATGCAATCAATTCTTCTGTGGAAAGCTGATCCACGATTTCACCTGCTCTGCCCGGATACTGATCCTGTAATTTTTCATAAACTACCGTCTCTGTCGGCAACTCTTTCGCAGAAATCTGTACTTTCGGCAGTTTCCGTTCTTCTGCCTTCCGCAGCCATGCTGTCTGTTTTTCTTCCAGCTTTGCTTTATCCGGCTGAAGTTCTTCCAATGATTCTTTTAATGGACAGATATGTTCACACTGCACGAGTACTTTTGTCTCATCCAGCACAAAGGTGCCACAAAGGGCCGCGGTAGATAACGCATTTCCCACCCAGATACCGTAAGTACCTGTCTCCAGCAGCCATGCCGCCTGTTCCTCGGAATAGGAGGCCAGCTGGTACAGTTCCATGCTCAGTGTAAGTGACTGCGTCTCCCCCGGTGCCAAAAGTTTTGTTTTTCCAAAAGCTGCCAGACGACGGAATTCTTTTGGCAGTTTTCCCTGTGGGCAGGATACATACACCTGAACCACTTCTTTTCCGGAATACGCTGCACCAGTATTTATCACATCCACAGAGACTGACAGTGTTGGTTTTCCCTGTGCGGATATCTGCTTGGAAATACCGGTTACTTTTATGTCAAATTCTGTATAAGACAAACCATATCCAAAACTGTAACGCACCGGAACGTCAAACGTATCAAAATACCGGTAGCCTACATAGATGCCTTCCCGGTATTCTTCCCGGTAAACATCTCCACTCTTGTGACTAAAATATGCAGCATTCGGATAATCCATATAATCCAGAGCCCAGGAATCCACCAGCTTTCCGGAAGGAGTCACTTTTCCGGAGATTACGTCTGCCAGTGCATTACCGCCCTCCTGTCCGGCCTGCACAAACTGCAGGACCGCTGTGATATTCGGAAATTCATCCGTAAATGCAAGGTCAATCAGTCCACCGGTATTTACCACCAGAATGACTTTTTCATAGGCTTCACATAATGCCGCGATCTGCGCCCGTTCTTCCTCTGTAATATAATAATCTCCTGCTTCATCCCGGCGGTCTGCATTTTCTCCTGCGATCCGGGCGAGCACATACATAGCGATTTCCGCCCCATCTTCCTTTGCCGCTGCTTCATCTATTGCTGCTCCTGCCGGCATGGAAAACGGAGTCGTGGAATATGCTTCAAAAAAGTTTCCGTTACATTCCTCTGTCAGTTTTCGAAAAATTTCTGCCTTCCAGCTCTCCCGGGCTGCCAGATACCCTCGGTCATATCCCTCCAGCCATTCCACACTGGTGATCTCATATCCGGCATTTTTCAGACCATCATAAATATTGACATTGTACCGGTTGTTCACATCTCCGGATCCGGTTCCACCCTTGATGGTACGCACCGCTCCCGCTCCATACAGACCAATCTTTGTCCCCGGCTTCAACGGCAATGTCTGCGCTTCATTTTTTAATAACACAAAACCTTCCGCCGCCGCTTCTCTCGCAAGAATAGCATTGTCTTTTTCGCGCTGTGACATTACTGTGGATGTGGTTCCTACATATCCTCTTTTTCGCAGTTTCATGATAACCCTCTCCTCATACGATTTCTGTTTTCCGATTTCTAAATTTTTTCATCTATAAAGAAAGCGCAACTATGCCGAAGCATACTTACGCTCTCTACTGTATGCCATGCACACACTATTTTTCGATTTTTCACCTTTCTTATTTTGTGCCGAAAATACGGTCTCCGGCATCACCAAGTCCCGGGCAGATGTATGCATGATCGTTTAACTCACGGTCAAGCTGTCCGATATAAATCTGTACATCCGGATGCGCCTCATGCAGTCTCTTGACACCTTCCGGTGCAGCGATGACAAACATACACTTGATATTTTTTCCGCCATGCTTTTTGATATAATCTACTGCTGCAACAGCGGATCCACCAGTTGCAAGCATCGGATCTACGACAACGATAAGACGCTGATCGATCGGATCCGGCAATTTGCAGTAATATTCATGCGGCTCATGGGTCTCCGGATCGCGGTACAGACCGATGTGTCCGATCTTCGCAGACGGAACCAGTGTAGTCACACCATTTACCATACCAAGCCCTGCACGAAGTACCGGTACGATGGCAAGCTTTTTGCCGGAGATCATCGGGCTCATGCATGTCTCAATCGGTGTCTCAATCTCCACATCCTCGATCGGCAGATCGCGAAGTGCCTCATATCCCATCAGCACTGCGATTTCCTCGATCAGTTTACGAAACTCATTTGTTCCTGTATGTTTGTTCCGGATCATTGAAATTTTGTGCTTGATCAACGGATGATCCATTACATATACATTTTCCATTTTTTCCATTGAAAAAACCTCCTAATAACACTTCTCATTTCTTCAAGAATAACGGATTCACAGTTATAAGTCAACCGAAATCATTGTAATTCCCTTGCTCTCTCTAAGAATTTCCGTTATACTGATTTGTTAGAGTCTGATATTAAAATTGCTTTGCAGGATTGCAGAGATGCACAGGGGAATATATCATGCATTGCATGACGTGCATCTCGCAGCAAGAATGCCGAGGGCATTCTTGAATGTCAGATTTATAACTATCAAATCATCATAAAATAGGAGAATGTATTTATGAAAACAAACGAAAACGGCATCTATGATGCAAGAACGCTTGGCCTTCCGAAAATGCTGATTCTTGGTCTTCAGCATATGTTTGCCATGTTCGGTGCAACGATTCTCGTTCCGGTACTGGTAAACACGTATTTCCACGGCGAAGGTTTATCCATTCAGGTCACACTGTTCTGTGCCGGAATCGGAACGCTGCTCTTCCACCTGATGACCAGATTCAAAGTACCGGCATTTCTCGGTTCTTCTTTCGCCTTTCTGGGTGGTTTCCAGACAGTCGCAAATCTGGACACGGGCATCTTTGCAGACATGAGCTACGGTGAAAAACTTCCTTACGCATGCGGCGGTGTACTGATTGCCGGACTGCTCTACCTGCTTCTGTCCCTGATCATCAAAGTTATCGGTGTACGACGCGTTATGCGTTTCCTGCCGCCGGTTGTAACCGGACCGATCATCATCTGTATCGGACTGAGCCTTGCACCTTCCGCGATCTCCAATGCATCCACCAACTGGCCATTGGCTCTGATCGCACTTGCCACTGTTATTATTTTCAATATCTGGGGCAAAGGTATGTTCAAGATCATCCCGATCCTCATGGGAATCATCGTATCCTATGTGGCAGCACTGATCATGAACGCTGCCGGTATGACATGCGCAGATGGGAGCACCATCTTAAACTTCAGCGGTGTGGCTAATGCAGCTATCGTTGGTGTACCACAGTTTTTTCTCTGTAAATTCAATATCACAGCTATCCTTGCCATGGCACCGATCGCTATTGCATCCATGATGGAACACGTAGGAGACATTTCTGCTATTTCCGCAACGGTAGGAGAAAACTTTATCGAAGATCCGGGACTTCACCGCACACTGCTCGGAGATGGTCTGGCAACTGCCCTCTCTGCGTTAATCGGTGGACCGGCAAATACAACTTACGGAGAAAATACCAGCGTACTGGCGCTGAGCCGCGTATATGATCCGAGAGTCATCCGTCTGGCAGCCTTCTATGCGGTTATCCTCAGCTTCATACCAAAAATGGCAGAGATTATCAGTTCTCTTCCGGCAGCCATCATTGGCGGAATCAGCTTTATTCTCTATGGAATGATCTCCGCTGTCGGCATTCGAAACGTTGTGGAGAACAAAGTAGACCTGACAAAATCCCGTAATCTTGTCATCGCAGCATGTATCCTGGTCTGCGGTCTCGGTTTTTCAAATGGTCTGACTTTCCATATCGGCAGTACAGCCATCACACTGACCAGCCTTGCTCTGGCAGCTATTGTTGGTATCGTGTTGAATGCGATTCTTCCTGGAAATGAATATCAGTTTGAAAGTTCTTCCAAAAAAAGATAATCTATTAAAATGCACACGAATAATATCTACACGAAGTACTTTTATCTGATAGGAAAATCGATGTAGTTTCCTGTCAAATGCAAGAAAGTGTGCTATCACACACTCTCGCGGACAAAAGCATCAACAGCACATCTTTCTTGTCCGCGCCGAGCACGCTTGCGAAGCAATCATTTCTTCTCGTGCGAGTGCGCATTGTTTGCACGAAGTGCTTTTATTTGATAGGAAATTCAACGTAATTTCCTATCAAATAAAAAAAGTCGCTGACCATTCATCTATTGAACGGTCAACGACTTTTTCTATCATACTATACTGGGATTCAGGCAGAAAAACACCAAAATCTTGTTTACACATTCTAATATTTATTTTCTTACTTCCAGTTTTTGCTTCTCTTTCGCATATTCCATAAGCTGCCGGTTGGCTTCATTCAATGGACCAAATTTTTCCGGATCCAGTGTACAAATACACGATTCACACTGATCGATCCATTTTTTTGCATCTGCGATCTGAGATTCTTCCAGCGGATAAAATGCCTTCTGAAAAATAACTTCCGTCGCCAGTGCACGGGCAGTCTGATATTCCATATCATTTTCCTGCAAAATACCTGCCACAAAAGGGATACTTTGCCGCTGCAGACGATTATATACGGCGATACCGCTTCCGCCTCCGCCTATAACAAACACTTCAGGTGTACCCCTGGAAGGATTCAAAAACACTTCTCCGGTAACTGGGTCAAAACTGGTATCAGACACGCCATACAATTCCTGCACATACGTACCTGCAAATATTTCCTCCGGTGTACCAATGCGGTCGATGTGATCTCCTTTTACACAGGCAATTGTATCCGACACTTTCTGTGCCAGATCCAGTTCATGTAAGGACATAATAATTGCTAAATTCCGATCTCTGGCAAGCATGCGGATATTTGCCAGAATATCCAATTTAAATCCCATATCCAGATAAGATGTTGGCTCATCCAGCAACAAGATATCTGTATCCTGACAAATCGCTCTGGCCAACATCAGACGCTGCCGCTGTCCGTCACTCATTTTTCGGAAATCCTGATCCTGCACATCCTGTGCATGTACTAACGCAATGGCCTCATCGACTTTCGCCCAGTCATCCTCTGATAAAATACCAAATTTTCCGGTATACGGATAACGTCCGGATGCCACCACATCCCTGCCGCTGAGCAGCTCTGTCTGCAGACGTTCCGTCATAACCATAGAAAGAGTTCTGGCAATTTCACTGTCCCGCATATTGCTCATGGATGAATCTCCGATATACACCGCACCGCCCAATATTTTCAACTGTTTTGTTATTGTTTTTAATATTGTAGATTTTCCGGCTCCATTTGGTCCGATCAATGTCAGAACCTCTCCGGATTTCACACGCAGATTTACATTTTTGATCAGCGGATGTTTGTCATATCCGACTACTAAATTTTCTGTTCTCAGTTCCATCATCTGTTCCCCTGCTTTCTCAGCATTGCCGCAATGACAACCGGTACCAAAAATACTGCCGTCACGGAGCTGATACTGATTTCTGTCGGTGCAAATAGTGTTCTTGCAATTCCATCACAAAACAATGTGATTACAGCGCCAAACAGAAAACATCCCGGAATCAGAATAATCGGCTTTGCTGTTTTGGTCATCAGTTTTACCAGATGCGGCACTGCGATACCCACAAAAGAGATCGGTCCCGCAAAAGCAGTGACGCAGGCAGAAAGCATACTGGAGAGCAGGATGAGCCCGATACGCAGAAGCTTCACGTTCACGCCCATATTTCTTGCATACGTTTCCCCCATCTGGTAAGCCCCAATGGGTTTCGCAAGCAAAAAGGTAATGACTACACCAACCGCAACTATCACAACTATCATCTGCACATTTTCCCAAGTCATTCCTGAAAAGCTTCCCAATGACCAGTTATGCAAATTGACGATATTGGAATCATCTGCAAAGGTTACACAGAAATCTGTAATGGCGGAACAAATATAACCGATCATAATACCGCAAACCACCAGCAATGACATTTTCGACACTCGAAAGGAGATCAGCAGTACAAAACCCATGGCAATCAGGGAGCCTGCAAATGCCGCAATTACCATTCCGGCTGAATTCAATGCAACTCCTCTCTGCAGGCAGATGATCATAGTCATTGCAACTACCAGTTTTGCACCGGAAGAAATACCCAGCACATACGGACCCGCGATTGGATTCTGAAAAAAACTCTGAAGCAGAAAACCGGATACAGACAATGCGCCTCCTAACAGGATTGCTGCTGTAATACGCGGCAGACGGATTTTCCAGATAATCTGATACAACGTGGAATCACTGCCGTCTTTTCCAAACATCGCAAAAAAATCTCCCAAAGACATATTGACACTGCCTACCCCTACATTCCACAGAAAGAGAGCACACAATGCACAGACAAATATTATAAATGCTATCGTATACCGTTTTTTCACTTTTTCAACTTCCTTTACCTTCTCTTTTCAGCGTATTTCCGGCAATATTTCTGCTTGCAATTTACAAAATCTGCCGTTTCCGGTTGAAAAATCGCTGTTTGTCATTATTTTAATTTCTGGATAAACCGGTAATCTGTATCACCACTATCCGTCAGAATCTTGTTCAGATCTTCGATAAAATCACAGGTCGCACTTGTTTCCTGGTAAAAATTGCCGCCCGTGGTATAGACATTACCGGACTGAACTGCTTTAAAATCAGCAAACAAACTGTTTTTTGCGATCAGCTCATCCACGGAATTCAGTTCGCCCTCAATGGTTCCATTATAAATCAAAATATCTGCATCTTTCTCTGCCACATAAAAATCCTCCATCTGCATTTTCAATGTGGAAAGTGCATTATCCTCTTCTTCCAGATATCCGTTCAGGGAATATACACCTCCTGCCAGATCGATCATGGAGGATACATAATCATTCGGTTTGCGGACAGTGATCGTTCCATCTGATGATACCGCAAA
>ENA-OURU01002882-OURU01002882.1-human-gut-metagenome-genome-assembly--contig:-NODE-2882-length-15462-cov-5.015188_pt1 | contig 15462 bp, 9 predicted proteins | sample MGYA00242137_ERZ509064 | MGnify/ENA primary metagenome ERZ509064 (study PRJEB26280, sample SAMEA2338777) | human gut metagenome | biome: human gut; feature: human-associated habitat; material: faeces...
ATATCTATTATTCAGAATTTCTTCTGAATAATTAGCACTGTCACTTACTCGTTCTAAAACATCCTTTAGATCATCCCAACTATCAGAGATTTTTTGCTGCTCTCTGGTATTATCTGCGGAAGGGGAAGGCAGCGGACTAGACAATGCTTCATCCGAGCTCTGCTTGCCTGCTTTATCTCTCTGTTGATCTGTTGGATCATCATTCTGCCCTTCTTGAATCTTGCCGATTTCTAATATAGTCGCTTTTATTCCACAACGCTCTGTCAACTCCCAAAATGCGTCCGCATGCTCCTCTGTAAAAGCATTTTTATCATCCTCCATTTTTGCAATAGAGCATAACACCTCATATGACATTGATTCATTTTGTTGTGCTATTTCTTCTTGTGTCGGTGCAATTGAAACAACCGCTGTCCGTGCAGGCTCCTTTCGTTCCGCTTCCACCACTCTAGGTTTTGCATTTTGTCGCCCTATCACATTGCCAAGAGCAAACATCCCTATGCATAACAACACAATACCTACACAAACTAATACCGAGATATGTTTGTTTCCCTTTTTTTCTGCATTTCTGTGCTTTGTTGAATACCTCTCCATGCTGTTGCGTTCTTTTGTAGCTTGAAACCTTTGATCTGAATAGGCTGCCCTCTTATTAACGTTGTTCTTTTGAGGTTCTCTATGTTCTTTTTTTCTTGATGTATTTGAAACGCTTGATTTTTCCTGCGCACTCTCAAAGTTCTTATCAAAAGCTATATCACTCTGCGGCTTTTCCGGCATTGTTGTATTCGTAAGCAATGCCTTCTGACAACCAGCCAGCCAATTCCAATTTGGTTCCACATAGTATTCCAGCTTTTGCTTTTCCACTTTCATTTTATTATTCATCAAGCATACCAGGCTCTTATCATCATCAACTTTAGACAATGCCCATACTGCATAACTGTACTGAGCAATTAATTGACATAATTTCTCTGCATTTTTGTTACCAAAGCTTTTTGTATAACTCACTCTCATATATTGAAGAAAATTCTCCTCATCTTCACCAGATAAATCACCGCGAAGATAATGTTCCATAAATCTTTCCGGATCAACTATTTCACGATTATTAAATACGACATCCGGATTCATAAAAAATTCTGCCACCGTAATATATACATTATTCTTTTTGAAATTTCCTTGTATAAACTGGGTGCTAGTCTTCGGGATATTAAGCAGACTTGGTTCAATAACTCCATCTAACAGTCCATCTGTAACAAGTAGAACTCCGGCAGCCGCTTCCTGCGATACTCCAAATTCCCACGACGTGCTTCCGGCACGTAACGGACGCACCGAAACTCCGTCTGCTCCTTTTTGTCGATTTGTTAATGCCTTTATCTCGCCGGTTTGACATCGCATAACAATGCCGCCATCCCCAGCATGTCCATAAATAATATTTTCTCCATCATATATAACTGCAGATAACGTTGTATCATACTGTGCAATATCTTGTTTATTTGTTGACACATATTGTTCTATCTGTTGAAACGCATACTCGTATCCCTGCTGTAGCACTTGAAGCATTTGTTCTATAGAATAGCCTCTTTTGATATGTTCATTACAAAATGCAAATAAAGCATCCACTGCCATCTTCGAACCTATATCCGAGTGAACCGCACTCCCAACTCCATCAGCCACAATTCCCATGTAAACATTCGCACGTAAACGTTGTACTTTGCTGGAATCTTGACAAACTACGCCTCTCTGAATATGAGATTTACCTTGTATTGAATAACCATATGTAATCATAATAATCTGTCATTCCTTTCTCAATCCAACCACAATGGGCTGCAGGTATACTATTAGTTCCAATCATCGCCAATCGCACGATCCTCTTTGGTTTTACGGGCATTCTCCGGCAATTCGGTAAATTGAATATGCTCACCGACCTGACTTTGTGAAATCGCAGACATGCTTTCGCTTAACCAGTCAAATATTCCTTCAAAATCACAATCTTTAAGTTCTATCACACGATTTGTGAGTTTAAACATTTCTGTTGGATTATAATCGCCTACACCCAGTGCCCAAAATGAAAGATGTCCATTGCTCCCCTTACTTTCCTCTTCTCTCACTTTTGCAATGGCAGCTTCCATATCACCACACGAGCCGGAATTATTCTCTCCATCTGTAATCATAAATATCCATGGTTTATGACACGGTGTCCCCGCACTTTGATACAAATTTGTTCTATTTTTTACCATTTCAACTGCTTTTAGAATTCCCTGCCCCATCTCTGTAAAACCATAAGCATCCAAGTTAGGTGTTGGCATTTTATCAATCGGACAAAAATCATTGACTACTGTTACCTTTGAGTCAAATGTAATAATTGCAATTTCAACTCTCTTCCTTGCAATTGGATCAGCCATGATCGTAGCCTTAAATTTCTGGATGCTCTCATTCAAGCTTCTTATCGGTGCCCCCTGCATTGATCCGGAAGTATCCAAAAGTAAAGCACACGCTAAATGAGGCTCCGTCAGACTTGCTATCTCATTTCCATATATTCTGTCCATTGTCAACTGTTCTCTCATCACAAAATCCTCCTCTATTCGTATCCCAGCTGTTCCTTTGCAAACTCATTACCACAGTTTGCCGCCTCTTGCAAAAAATCAACTGCCTGGTCCGGCTTATATCCTTCTTTCTTTCCATGACCTTTTGAAATCAGATCAGCAATTGCAGCGAACACGTCACCACGTTCAGACATGGTTAAATTTTGATTATTGCTAATAAATAACAATGTATTAAAATCACTTTGTAAAACACTCCCTGCAGCATTATCCATCATATGTATAACATACTGCAGATAAGCTCCCCACGGATGCAACGCTAACACACCATCTCGAACAATGTAATCTTGAAATTGCTGATGATTTTGTGTGTTATATCCAATAAATGCTAACAACCAGTATGCATCAATCTCATATTTATCAATCGGAGCATTGCCCTGATATGACATTGAGTTATTACGAAGGCGCTGTACTTCCTGCAATATCTGCATACAACTTTGACTGGCTCCGGTATAGTCGGAGGCATTGTGCTGTTGTTTCGCAGTATTCAGTAAGCTTTGCAGTTGTGTATCCGTATTGACAGCAGATGTCCGATTCGATGTTCCTCCTCCGTTTGATGGCTGTGTCTGCAATTGTGGCTGCGGTTGCGGCTGTGGAGGATTATCTTTAGGCACTACAGATATTCCTGCTTTCTGATAATACTCCTTTGCCAACTCCTCGTTTTTAATCATGTACCAACCATTATGATAGATATCACCTAAACCCTTATAGGCTCTTTTATCGCCTTGTTTTTCTCCTTTGTGAAACATCTTATAAGCAAGGCTATATTGCTTCTCATGACCATTTTTCCCATAAAGATACCGCTCCCCAAGTTCACAAATAGCATTAATATCTTTTTGCTGAACTAACTGTTCCAATTCACTGTCTGTTGCATTAATATAATCCATAATATTTATTCCTTTCTTATGTATTTTAGCGACATGCTATACCTTTATGCTTCCACACTCTCTACATAAAATACCAGCAGATCACCATTTTCTATATCTTGTGTTAGATCACCCTCACATATTTCTGGCGCATTTTTCATTTCCGTCTGCCCCGATAATGTTTGTTGATAATGATTAAAAGCTTCCGTATAAACATACATATACAAGAAAACGATTAATAAAAGAAACGCTACTGTTGCCCCAAATAACTTCCATATTGTATTAACAGATTTTTTAGTCTCTTCAGGATCATAATACGGTTGCAAATCCGGCGGCATCACTGGACCGGAACCATTACCGACACCTGACACTCCTGATGAAGATGCTATCGGTGGTCGATTCTGACCACCAGATTTCTTTTCTATTGGTGGATGCTCAGGATCATCAATTGGTGGTTTTCCATTGGATATACCCCCAAAGAAATGGGCAATCTTTTCTTGAACCTGACATATCGGACAGATTAACGACTGCCTTAAATGTTTGTGTCCTGCTTCACATTCTACAAATCCCTCATTCCATAATGGCATTAAGGCCTCAATCCACTCACTTGCTGAAACTCGTTTTGTCGGATTCATATATCCGTCACAAAATGTCCTAATAAAAAGTTTTTGCAAGAATTCCGGTAATGTTGTAAAGTCAGGTGCACTAATTGGAATGGTAATTCCCGCCTTATATTGAGAAAATGGAAAGAATCCTTTCTTGATGTTCTCAATCGGTTGTGGCGCTACCACGGAATCCTGCACTGTACTCATCTGACCATAACTGCTATCATCCTGTATCTGTTCACCCATCTGTTTTGCGCAGGCAAACGGATGACAGCCATTCATCAATAATGCAAATATATGCACCGCCAACGCAAACTCATCTGTTGCTTTTGTATACGTAGGTAATGGTGCTGTTCGCAATGTTAATCCATTGGTTAATTTGTTCTGTATTTCTGGAGCAAGATAATCGCCTAATCCAACCTCACACCGAAAATCCTGCGTATCGGTGACCACATGGTAAGAGTCCGTATCAACTAATGTAACATGACAACGTTCTGCCGAATTTTCCTCCAAATTGATCAAAATGTTTAACGGATTCAAATCTCCACATACCTGCCCTGTTTCATGAATCGCTTCTAAAGCTATGCATACATTAATTGCGGCAGCCAATCGCCACTCTATATCATACTTATCCTCACTATATAACTCTGTCAGCATGCGCATGTTTGTCACTTTAGGCATTACATATCCGACAAATCCTTCAATACTATATAATACGTCCTGTGGCCATGTAAAATACTCCAATTGTTCGTCTGTCATTTTTTTTGACACCATTAACCGCAATTTTTCCTCACGATCTTTTGTCTTTTTATCATCACGAAAAATTTTAGCAACTTGTTTGTCATTGCCCTGTATCGCATAAATCGTTCCTTCTCCACCACCGGCAATCTTCTCATTCTCGAGCACATTATATACATATCCGTCTATACCTTGATAATGCATATTGTTTCATCCTCCCTGTGTAATCTGTCGTACCTTTGTACCAAAACTATATTACAACGCATCCCAAAATGCCGTTTTGCCGTATCAATTTACAAAATACATTGCTCTTTTCTTATAATAAATAAAATTGAGTAGTGCCATTAGTTCCGAAGCAATACATACTACCAAAAAGGTACCAGCTTCATATAAAATTCCACCTGGTCCTGCCATTATATATGCTTGTACATTCGTAATTAAGAAAACAATTCTGATGATCATACTAGGCCATATTGATAGCACCAAAAATATGACATAAGCACTCCATGCTTTTCTATTAAAATTTTTCAACTGCCACCAAAGCCAAAAACAAAGTACAGCATAAGCAAAGTATTGAAATATAAAAATTTTGTTTGTAATCATTGGTGAAATCCGATCATATTGCACCATTCGATTTGCCTCGTATAGATAATACGCTATGCTTGACCACATCCCAATATACACCAGATACTTGTGCCATTTCATTGGTAAGTTTGGAAATTGTGATGATGTGTTTTGCGCATAGTTCAACCGCATACCACAAGAAACGCAATATGATGCATTTGGATAATTATTCGCTCCACAATTTGGACAAAACATTCTATCACCTCTTTTTCCATAAATTTCATTTCTCCATAACAATGCCCATTGTAATATAGGTGATGTTGTCTATTTTTTCCGTTATTTTCATTTTTGTGATTTCCCTAAAGCATGATAAATTCAATCTAATACGTATTTCTGAAATGGTTATTTCCATAAACATTGTGAGTATTTGACAATTATTTGTATTAAATTTCGTTAAAAATCACAACAACTTTTTTCAATTTTTTCCATAAATATAAAATGACCGTTTCGCAAAATCTATGCGAAACGGTCATCACTACGAATCTTATGAATCAACTTTACTTCTTAATCTTAATTTTCTTTACTGTGCTCCACTTACCATATTTCTTAACATTTCCAGACTCCCTAAATGCTCGAACACGTACATAATATGTCTTGTTCTTTTTGAGATGTTTGAACGTCTTCTTAGACAGCAAAGAATTCAGTGTGACTGTCTTTTTCTTCTTCGTAAATTTCCGGTTCATAGCATACTGGATCTGATAGCCATCCGTTATATCCCATGACCATGAAACTTTCAGTTTACGGCCCTTGAGATTCTTTACTTTCACGCCCTTTACTTTCGCCGGTGCTTTCACAACCGGCTTCTTGTAATTCGGTCGTTTTGTAGGCTGCACTACAGGCTTATTAGATGGGGCAATCGTCGGACTACCGCTAGGAGTCACTATCGGCTGTGTACTTGGCGAAACTGTCGGCGTTGGTGTTACTTGCGGCTCTTCACTCGCATCTGCCGTTGGCTCTGGTGTGACAACTGGCGTTACTGTCGGTTTTGCACTTTCAGTCGGTTCTGGTGAGGCACCAGGTTCTACAAGCTTCTCATTGCTTACAATAACCATACTTGTTACCTGCGTTCCATCCTCTGCGGTTGCTGTGATAACCGTATGGCCTTCCTTTTTCGCTGTTATTACACCATCTTTTACCGTAGCCACATCTTCATTTTGACTTGTCCATGTACATTCTACTGCCGCATCATTATAATATGCATACAGAATATCCAGATCATTTTCATACAAATACATGTACTGTGTAGACATCTGCAACTTACTTTCCTGATACTCATTTAATCCCTGCACATCGCACTCCGCAATGCATGTTCCGGATTTTGCATATGCACGAAGCTTCGTTGTTCCTTTTTTAAGAATAGTAAGCTCTCCTTGATCTGTGATAGATGCTACACTATTATCATCTACATACCAATCAACTTCCTGATCTGTTGCATTTTCAGGATAAACAGTAGCCTGCATCTGAATCGTTTCATTTTTTATTCCTGTCACAGAAGTCTTATTTAGTGAAATAGATTCTACATCCACATCATCTGTTGTAACCTCAATTTCACAATAATCTGCATACTTATTGTCTTTCGTACTAACAAATACCTGTGTCGTTCCAACATTATTGGCATGCACCGTTCCATCCTCTGCTACAGTGGCAATATTATCATCCAAACTGTAAAAGTTCACACCAATATTCGGATTATCGTGACTCAAGAAATAAGTGATCTTGGTTTCAGATCCTCGATCCATTTTATACTTTTCTTTTTTCACCACCAATGCCCCCTGATCATCTTCTCCAGATGCCACAAGGAATGATACTGCCTGTACTTCACTCATATTCTTTTGTGGTGCAACAGCCACAAATTGAAGATATGTATTGGCGGATATTGTTAATTCCCCTGTATATTTATTACTAAATACATTAGGCGTGGTGCCGTCTGTTGTATAATAAATAGTTGCATCCTTTTCTGCAGAAAGTTTTACTTTCGTTGCCTCTGTAAACACACCTGATTTTGTGTCACAAGATGGCGTCTCTGTTGTTTCTTTCCATACATATACCGGATATACATCCAGATCTGACTTGACTTGGATAAATCCATAGGTATTCCATCCTTTGAAATCCATCTTATCAACATCTTCATGTTCTGGCTCGATAGCATCTTTACCATATTCTACCTTTTGAGAATTAATTAATTTCTCATTTTTATCATAGAAATTAATCGTATAGGTCTGTATTTTATAATTTGCCATCAACACCAAATTATCAGTCACCTCATTAACCTTCTTACCATCTAATGTTGTCCAGCCAACGAAATCATAGCCCTCAATAACTGATTCCTCCGGGTAGTCTAATGGATCACCATAAGAAAACACTTTAGTTTCTGCCTCTTTGGTTTCCCAATTTACATAAGCAACACTATATTTATTTTTCACATACTGTGCCGTAATCTCCATGTCGTCTCTAACGTTGGTAAAGCCAAAGTCCCAACCCACAAAGGAATAATGCTCTTTATCTGGTACTTTCGGCGAAGTTGCGCTACTTCCCTCCATTACCTTCTGTGTATCAATGATATTTCCTTCATCATCCTTAAAGGTAACCGTATATTCCGGCTTTGGAGCAATGATCTTTTCCAAAAATACCGGATTCTCAGCACCTTCTATCGCAAGCGCTACAGTATAATCGCCTGTTTTTGCGCTAATAGCCTGACGAGGGATAAATGTATATGCATAGCTGCCATCTTCTCCAATCGCAACCTGTCCCACATATTCATTATTAGAATCTGATGGTTCATCATTTTTGTATACCAATAATGTCGCCTGTTTCCCAGAAAGCTCCTTATCAAGTGTTCCTGATACCGTATAACTCTTTCCGGAGTTGTCCTCTACGTCTTTCATCTTGGCACGATAACGATATGCTGTTCTTGTCTCTACCTTACTAGTATTGCTTTCCTTTGCTTCATTCGTGCTCCACTCGGTCCAATCCTTCCAACGCGACCAATAATATGTATATCCCTTTGTCGCATCACGATATCTCCATTCAGTATGCGAAGAAGCTGCTATATTTTGCGTTGATGCTAAGAACCATATCTCAGCAGAAAAGTTTTTACCACCGGCAGGTTTATACCCTGTGTGACCGGAGTAAGTCCCAATTACCGGCAGACAATAATCTGTCTGCCAATCATACCTGGTACCACCCATACTAGATGAGTAGGTGTAATAAAATGTTTTTGCATTGGCATTATAATATCTGTAATAATACCAATTATATAATGTACGTGCTGCAGAGTCCTGTACATTTTGCGTTTGCACTTCTCTCTTGGATGTCTCATTCGTATATCCACTAATTGAGTTTCTTGTCCATCCACTCCAAGCGCCATAATTCCAATCTCCATCAAGGACCGACTTATCTAATGTCCATCCTGCATTGGCATTTGTTCGTGTTGTCGTTGTTTCCTTATCTTGATGTCGATATTCTGTTCTGGTTTCAATTTCATTATTATCATCTGGTTTTTCCGGGCTCCACTCACTCCAATTACGTGCCACATCAATAGTAGCCACCTCTGAAATCGGGATTCCTTTGGAAAACCCATTAATAATATATAAATCTGCCTTTGTTGCAGCCCCCTCATATGGCACATAAATCTCTATGCCTTTCTTCTCTTCTCCTTTCCCCAAAGAAAAAGCTTTTGATTCTGTCGAATCTAACAATTTCCCTTTTGATGTCTTTAAAGATACCAGGGCACGTCCTTTTGTACGCTTATTTGGATTGTTTTTAATATCATAATTGACAATATATCCGTCATCCTTAAACTCGCATTTGTTCAAAGTAATGACAACCGGAAGATCATCATTAGCCCATACATAAGTTGCCTTAATCGTAGCATTCCCCTGTACATTTTTATAATCTTCAGAATCCCATCCAGCAAACACATAACCTTTTTCAGCCTCTGGTGGTTCCGGCGCAGTTGCACTGTCTTCAAACAAGACGGACTCTGACTTGATCACCTTATCATCTTTGTCGCAAAATGTAATCTTGTATGTATTTCTCTTGAACTGCGCCTCTATCGTACGATCAGATGTAACATTGCTGTACTCTCCTTTCCAGCCCAAGAAAGTATATCCCTTTCTTGAAATACCAAGTGGCGCAGTTGCGGCATATCCGTATTTTACTGTCTGCTCGCATAAAAGATTCTCTTTTCCATCTTTGTCAAATTCAACAAAGCGTACTTTGCATGGATCATGTGCAACAATCGTTTTATTTAACGTTGCTACATCACTATTAGAACTTCCTCGCGCAAAACCTGTAATTTTATACTCCCCGGCACTTGGTAATGCAAATGCCAAAGAAGTAGCATTCGCAGTACTGGTTGTTAATGTTTTCGTATATGTTCCACCTTTTGTCTGTGTGATTGTTAGGGAATACCCTCCTGTAGCATTGCTATCAGCACCCCAATTAACCGTTACTGCATCCCCAACCGCATAATGTGTCTTAGCAGTACTAAATGCCGGTATATTTGGTTTTTCTGTACCGGTTGTCCTGTCATATATCCAATCAGTATAAAGGGTCTTACCGCCAACATTTGCATATATCTGCCAATTATATACATGCCCCGGACGCAATGTGACGCCACACTCCGTCCTACAATCAAACCATATATTGGAAGAGTGTGAATACTGCCCCTCTGGCTTCATAGTTTCCTGCTTGCTGGCGATCACGTTATTATTATCTCGAATTGTTATTCCTACCGTAGTAACTCTCTGTCCATTTGGATTATATACTTTTGCTCGTGGCACAAGATTATTATCATATTTGTCACATGATACGGCTTGGATAGAAGCGTTTGCAACCGGTTGCGGATTGGAACCACCGAGGTAGTCCAACGGATTTACCACCCTGTTACCTGTACCTGACCATGCCGTATGACGTCCACCAATTGATACAACAAAATGTAAATGCGCCCCATAGGCATTTCCCGTTTGCCCAACAGCACCTATTACCTGTCCACGGGTAACACTCTGTCCAATTGATACATCAACTCGACTCATATGATTGTACTGTGTAATCATTCCATTGGCATGTTTAATCTCAACATGATGTCCATTGCCTTGTCCCTGACATCCACGATTGCATTTTTCAGTTCTTCCTGATGTTGTATTATTAGAACAGATAACAACACCACTCTCCGCCGCCATTATACTGGTTCCCTCAGGAACTCCATTAATGTCAATTCCATTATGATATCCCCTATGGGTTGCACAAGAGCAATTAAATCCACATCCCAGTTTACCTCCAGATACCGGCCAAAGTAAGTTACCAGCCGCCTTTGCCTCCTGCTTCTGATAAAATGGTATACTAGTTACAACCATCACTACCACAAGCAGTCGTGCAAGAAAGATTTTCAATCTAATACTTTTCCTACTCATATCATCGTCCTCCTCGTTTACGGTGTAATTATCAACGCCTCTAGATGTTCATTGTAATACATAACGTTTCTATTCCCTTTTCCGTTATTTTCATTTCCATAAGAAGTATTAAACATGATTTATTCGATGAATTATGTACTTTTGAGACAATTTCATATTCTGATATTGTGCGGATTCAACAATATTTCAAATATAATTTTAGTTAAAATAACAACAACTTTTTTTAGTGTCTACAATATAAAATGACCATTACGCAAAATCTATGCGAAACGGTCATCGTTATATAACAATATTATTAATACCTATTTTCCGGCATCATCCATCAATATCTGTTGTGTTTTCTCTTTCCCCGTTAAATTGTTATCAGTACTTTTTTCTGGAATTAAAGCGATGATTGCCAATGCCATCACTAACAACAATGCTGCAATTTTAATAAGATTACTTTTTCCCATGGTATCTTACTCCTTCCCTCTTCATGCAACTATTTTACTTATCTCGTCGTAAGCATACACCATCCATGTTCAAACATTTCTCCGTTTTTTTCATTTCTTTTATATTGAACCAAACCATCGATATTGTTTGATTTTTCTATGTTTTTGTCATTACAGAAATCTGTTAATCTATTAACTCCCCTTACATAAATTATATATTATGCACAATTTTTATTGGAAAACTTTGTGAAATATTTCGATAAAAATTTAAAAGAATGAATAATATTGTTGTTTTCATACGCAATATCTCGCAGACGCACTAGAACAACTTGCATTTAACACTCTTTACGTTACACAATTGCCTATGTAATTTTCTTTTATACCGCGATTGCATCCTCACAGAGTGCTTTTATAATATGGGACACTTTTTTTGTTTCCTATATTGCAAAAGAGACCGCCAATCGGCGGTCTCCTCTATATCCCACAACACTTATCTTTCTTTAATTCCTCGATATCCCTATTTTACCTTGATCTTGACGCTCTTCTTTTTGCCACTGCCATCGGTTGCATAAACTGTAATCTTCACAGTACCTTTTTTCTTGGCCTTAACTACACCCTTTGCAGATACTGCAGCTATTTTCTTATTGGAAGATTTCCAGCAATACTGCGTGGATGCCAGCTTTTTGCCCGGTTTTGCTTTTACCTTTAATTTCAGTTTTTTGCCTTTCTTAAGGTTATGCTTTCCTGCCTTAACGGTAAGTTTCTTGACTGGCTTTTTCATGACTTGGATACGAACTTTTTTGCTGAATCCATTGGCTGTCGTAATCGTAATGACTGCCTTGCCTGCTTTTTTGCCTGCTTTTACAGTACCATTTGCCGTTACTTTCACGATGGATGGTCGGCTGCTCTTAAATGTTAGTTTTTGACTTGCAGCATTTCTCGGAACCCACTGAACAGTAAGTTTCATTTTTTTCTTAGCAGCAAGTTTATAGCGAGAACCCACTGCAATTTTACCTGCTCCCTTAACTTTAGCATACACAGCAAATCCTTTCGCCGTTGCACTTGGTTTTACACTTGGCTCTGTGCTTGGGCTCACGCTTGGCGTTGCACTCGGTTTTGCACTTGGTGCTGTGCTTGGGCTCACGCTTGGCATTGCACTTGGTTTTGCACTTGGCTCTGTGCTTGGACTCACGCTTGGCGTTGCACTCGGTTTTGCACTTGGCTCTGTGCTTGGGCTCACACTTGGCGTTGCACTCGGTTTTGTACTTGGCTCTACCGCCCCATTTACCTTTGCACCGCTAACAGCAAAGGTAAGTTCCACCGTATTAGTTCCCTGATACGAAGCGTTATTAAAGGAAGCTTTTTTCTGTCTTTCTACCGACACATCCTGAATATGTGTCATGACATCTGCCCAAATATTAATAAAAGCAAAATCAAACACATTATTTGACAGTCCATCGGATGCTGCCGATTCCAAACTGCTATCATATGTATACGTGTCGTCTTTGATCGTGTACTGTTTCCCATTTACTGTTATTGATTTCAGCGTAATAACTGCATAGCTAAGTGCTGAACCTGCCGCTTCGGCCGCCTGTATATCTTTGATATATAACGAACCGATATTTTTAAGCTGCGTGTCTGTCGGCTTAACTGATAACGTGAATTCTTCGTCTTTCGTTGAAATATCTACACTTTGTTCACTAGCGATCGTCGTCCAGCCGGATGTATCTAACATATACAGCTTTGTCCGTATATAGGAAGGTTTTGGCACGGTCACTTTGCACGTTGCCTGACATCCGGCCGCAATCGCTGCCGTAATTGTGCAAGTACCTGCACCCACTGCTGTGACCAAACCATCAGAATTTACTGTGGCTACTTTCTCATCATCGGATGTCCATTTAATAACATCTTTGCTGTCAGATGGTGTTAAGGTTGCATTAAGTTGTGTTCCCGCATCCCCAACATGAATCGTGATTTCCTGCTGATCCAAAGCTATCCCGGTTGCCGTGGAAGATGCACGATAGATCTCCATCATTGCATCAATAATGTCTTGATGCGTTACCTGACAAGAATACCGATTTATCAGACAAAAGCCATAGTCACCATCGAATCCATTATCCCATGCAACAGGCACCAGTTCGTACTGTTTTGCATAATAACATACTTTCTGATAATAATCGGCTCGACATGCCTTATTCCGACTATCATAGTTTGCTTTGTTGATGGCTCCAAACTCGCCAATGATAACGCCATATCCCTGTGATACGAATTTATCATTCATTTTCTTAAACTGCGAAGCCATATAACTTTCATCGCCCCAAGTCGGTACTTTGGATTGGTTTGTTGCCTCGCTGCCCCACTGTGTTTTATCGGCTGATTCTGTACCACAAAAATCCCATGGATCGTAGTAGTGCACAGAAATCATAATTCTTTTTTCGCCGGATGCAATATCAGACGATAAATACTGATCCGTTGGCAGCACAAAGCCATAATTGTCTGCCGTATAATTAATGTTTGTATTCCAACCAGGTATTAACAGCCATCTGCGATCGTTGTTGCCACCGGTTTGACGAACCGTATCCACAAAAATCTGATTATAATCATTGATATTGTTATACGCTGTCTTATTTGGAGTACCATAGGTTCCGTCAAATTCTTCGTTCATTGACTCAAAAATCAAATGTTCATCATAATTTTTGAAACGATCAGCAATTTGCTCCCAACATGCCTTGTACTTAGCTTTGATCTTAGTCTGATCGCTGCTTGCGCAGAGCAGCCAGCTACCGCTTACCGTTGTGTAACCGTCTCCATGCATATTAACGATTGCATACATATTGTTCTGTACACAATAGTCTACTACTTCCTGTACATGATCCAGCCATGCAGAATCAATTTTGTATCCATTGTTATCATCGATTTTGCTCAAATAAGATACCGGAATTCGAATTGATTGAAATCCTGCTGCCTTTGCTGCCAAAACAAATTCTTTGCTTAAAACCGGATTCCCCCATGCTGTCTCGTTTGGAGTTCCTCCGCTATTTGCTTCCAGGGAGTTTCCTAAATTATATCCAACACCCATTGCCTCCGTGATCTGTTGTCTGTTTAGATCTTGGAAGGAATCTGTCCCCGCCGTCTTCTTTGTCGAAACTTTGTTTGTCACGCTGGCGATCTTACCTATTTCTGTTACACTTGCCGCTTTCTTTGTCGAGGTTCTGTCCATCACGCTAACGATCTTACCTTTTTCTGTTGTACCTTCTGCCTTTCCTGTTGCGCTAGACATTGTAAATGATGTTACAACCATCGCCGCACTTAGCAAGTACGCCCATATTCTCTTTTGTTTTCGCATGTTTTCACCATACCTTTCTGTTGATTATTAGATTCTTTTCCCACGAACATACGCTCTCCCCCGTACAACAAATACGATAAATTCTTCATGCACATCACGTTCCTATATACTTCCTTTATTATACTACAAAGCAATCTAAGTGGATATACTTTTCTTATATTTTTGTCTTTTTTTCTCCTATAAATCATGACGTTAATATATTCTCTTGCAGAGTAAAATTAATATAAAATCCACTTATTATGTTGTATATATAGGCATACGAGTAGATGAATGGCTGGAATTTTAGTTTTGGGAATTCCAGCTTGTCTTTTTCTTGCTTTGGTTGACTGTTTTGATGATTTTGAGGATTCCAGCTTGCCTTTCCTGCCCAATTAGTTGACTTTTTTTCTATTTTCGACATTTCAGCTTGCCTTCCTCACCTATTCCGGTGATTGGATTCTCCATTTCCGACATTCCAGCTTGCTTTTTCCTCCTACTTCGGTGACTGGATTCTTAATTTTCAATTTTCCAGTTATTTTGTATCGGCTTTCTCCATGACAGTATTCAATCCCCCTCCAAAAAGATATCAAAAAATCTCTCTAGTCCAAATAGATACCAAAAAATCTCTCTAGTCCAAATAGATACCAAAAAATCTCTCATCAATCCAAATAAATTTATTGCAGAAAATGACGTTCCTTTGCAACAAATAACATTTCCTTGCGTCTATTTAAATGTAACCAGCTCAAACTTCGCACATCCAAATCTACTGCCAGGTCACAGATTGCTTATTATGTCACAAAAATAATAGCTACTTTGCAGCCAACAAGCTGACTTGTTCTGCCGGCAGCGAACTAAGATAATTGCCGCA
>ENA-OURU01002886-OURU01002886.1-human-gut-metagenome-genome-assembly--contig:-NODE-2886-length-15450-cov-7.090289_pt1 | contig 15450 bp, 15 predicted proteins | sample MGYA00242137_ERZ509064 | MGnify/ENA primary metagenome ERZ509064 (study PRJEB26280, sample SAMEA2338777) | human gut metagenome | biome: human gut; feature: human-associated habitat; material: faeces...
AGAGCGTGTTTGAAAAATCATTCCCGCAATCTGCACGCCCCACTTTGCGGTATATCCAGAGCAGGAAAAGATTAATTACGCTTTAAAGCAGCCGGAACACCTGCTCGGCAGTGGCAGTCATATTGGCTTTTGCAGTGGCTGAATCCATAGCTTCCGCAAGTGTGCAGATATTTCGTAAAATTGGGAAAAAAGCATCAATTCCCTCTTTATTGCAGGCAGCTGCTTCCTTTGTGACACTTCCGGCAAATGCGATAACCTTTGCATGGTGCTTTTTTGCCAGCTTCGCTACGCCTACAGGGGCTTTTCCCATGGCTGTCTGAAAATCCAGGCGGCCTTCGCCGGTAACTACCACGTCTGCATCAGAAAGTTCCTGCTCCAGTCCCACAGCATTCAGAATCAGTTCGATACCAGGTGTCAGCGCCGCGCCCAGGTAGGAGAGAAAGGCGAAGCCAAGCCCTCCGGCAGCACCGGCACCAGGGGTATTGCAGTAATCTGTTCCCAGAGCTTGGGAAGTGATTTGCGCAAAATGTGCCATATCTTCATCTAATTGCTTTTTCTGATTTTCTGTCACACCCTTTTGCGGACCGTAAACATATGTGGAACCAATTTCACCGCAAAGAGGGTTATTCACATCGCATGCCACCTGAATATGAGCTTCTCTTAAAAGCGGATTCAGGCCGGAAATGTCGATTCTGGAAACCTTTGCCAGTGCCTGTCCACCTTCGCCTGCATCCATACCGTTTTCATCGAAAAAACGTGCGCCAAGAGCTTTTAACATACCGATGCCGCCGTCGTTGGTGGCGCTTCCGCCGATTCCAATGATAAAATTGCGGCAACCCTTCTGGAGGGCATGGTTTATCATTTCGCCCACACCGTAGCTGGTAGCAAGAAGAGGATCCTTTGCATCATCTGGAACCAGTGTGATTCCGGCAGCGGAAGCCATTTCCATGACAGCGGTATTGCTGTCTTTCAAATATCCATAATAAGCATTGACTGGAGCATGCATGGGTCCGGTGACGGTCAGATCGATCTGCTCTCCGTTCATGCCTTCGATCAAGGCATCGGTAGTTCCCTCGCCACCGTCTGCGAGAGGTTTTACCACGATCCTGGCATCCGGTTTTGCCCGAAGAACTCCTTCCCTGATGGCCATTCCGGCTTCTATTGAGCTTAAGCTTCCCTTTAAAGAATCAATTGCGATGACAACCTTCATATGAAAAAATCCCCCAAAAAAATAAATGGTAAAATATGTTGCGAAAAGATTCTCAATCTTATGTCTGTTTAAAGGATAGACCGCCTGGATTGTGGAGTCAAGTAGAAAAAAGCAAGAATTTTTGCATGGAGTTTTTATCAGATAATGATAAAATAGTAATATCTGTCTAGAAGGGAAAATATACATGGGAGGTTAAGACAATGAAGATAAAAACAGTTGCAGTTCTTGGCGCAGGTGCGGTTGGGTCTTATGTGATATGGGGGCTTTCCAGGCGGAAGGATATCCGGCTGGGAGTTCTTGCAGAGGGTAAGCGTGCGGAGAAATTGAAAAAAGGCTGCACGATCAATGATGAGGTTTATCATCCGGAAGTATGGACACCCCAGGAAGCAAAAGGGATAGACCTGCTGATCGTGTCTTTGAAATATGGAGCGCTGCCAGGTGCAATGGACAGCATCCGCCAGGTTACAGGAGAGAATACCACGGTCATGAGTCTTATGAACGGCGTGGACAGTGAGAAATTGATTTCCGATGAAATTGGAGCTTCCCATGTGATCTATTCGGTAATAAAAGTTGCTTCCCATAAAGAGGAAAATGGATATTGTTTTAACCCGGAAACCACCATTGGCATTATTTTCGGAGAGCCTTGCGCACCCTATGACAGTGAACGTGTGCAGGCCATTGAGGCTCTTTTTGCAGATACCGGACTGCATTATCGATCTACAGAATATATCAGGGAAGAAATGTGGAGCAAATTCCGGCTGAATGTATGCAATAATCTGCCCCAGGCAATTCTAGGGGCAGGAGTTGGCTGTTACCAGGACAGCGTTCATATGAAAGCAATCAGCGACGGACTTAGAAGAGAACTGGAAGCCATTGCTTCTGCAAAAGGAATCGATATAAGTAAGGCTGCTGCATCCTCTGGACATGGAAGTGCCGTTCCCCCATCAGCCAGATATTCCACACTGCAGGATCTGGATGCGGGACGCCATACGGAGATTGATATGTTCTCAGGCGCGTTGGTCCGCATGGGGCGGGAACTTGGGATTCCTACGCCGTATAATGAATATACCTACCATATGATAAAAGCTTTGGAAGAGAAAAATGATGGGAAGTTTGACTATAGCAAAGAGGATGGAGAAGTAACCTGTTCCAGGTAAAGAATTACAGCTATTGAGAGGCGTAAAAATGAACGATAAATGGCTTGATTTTGCAATCCGTATTCAAAGCATCGGCTGCACTCTCTTGTATCCACACCAGTATATTTAATCCATAAAACAGATACAAAATCCCGGATGTGTAGGTGAACAGACATGAAAAATATCCATAGCATTGAATTTTATACTGGAAGCAAGGAAGAATTGCTTCCCGGTTTTGAAAAAGATTTTCCCTATATCGCTTCGAGGGCAGAACTCGACAAGTATATAGGGGGTTATGTACCGTGGCACTGGCACAGGACAGTGGAACTTTTTTATATGGAAAGCGGCAGCATTGAATATGATACGCCAGGAGGAAAAATATTGTTTCCGGCTGGAAGCGGTGGCATGATAAATCCCAATGTACTCCATATGACAAAAGCAATATCGCAGAGAGAAAAGAATATACAGCTACTTCATATTTTCGATGTTTCCTTACTTGCCGGAGAACAGGGAAGCAGGATTGAACAAAAATATATTGCACCTGTCATAACAGCCCCGCAGATCGAGGTAATCCCGCTTTTTCCAGGCAATGCAGAAGAAGAAAGGATTTTGAAACTGCTTGCTGCCTCATTTCGTTTATCCAGTGATGAATTTGGATATGAAATAAAACTGCGGGAAGCCCTAACGGAAATATGGCTCATGTTTTTTGAACTTTCTCGTTCTATGCGTGAAAAGAAAGGGGAACATAACAAAAGCAACGATAAAATAAAGCTGCTGATGATATACATTCATGAACATTACAGAGAAAAAATATCTATTCCGGAACTTGCTGCGGCAGCATATTTAAGCGAAAGGGAATGCTATAGAGTGTTCCATGACTGTCTGCACATGACACCCGTCGAGTATATAACAACTTACCGTTTACAAGTTGCCTGTCAGAGGTTGGCAAAGGGGCAGGAAGCTGTTACTGTTATCAGTCATGAGTGTGGTTTAGGTAGTAGCAGTTATTTTGGAAAGGTTTTTCGAGAATATGCACATTGTTCACCTATAGAATATAGAAAAAAATGGCAGAATAGTGATAGGTAATGGCGAAATAGAAATATTTTTCCTATGTCTTTTGCATTATAATGATACCTGTAAAGTAAATCAGCAATTTACAGGAGGTGAGCGCAAAGTGGTAAAACTAAATATTCAGACCGCAGAATTGGCATTAAGGGAAGCGTCAGAATCCAATCCGGGAGCATGGGCAGATCATTCCCGGTTTGTAGCCGAAGCCTGTAAAAACATCGCATCACATTGTAAAGATTTATCTTCTGAACAGGCATATATTTTCGGGCTGTTGCATGATATTGGACGCTATGCCGGAGTGAGTTCGGAAAGGCATCTGATAGACGGCTATCGGTACTGTATGGAGCGCGGATGGGAAAAAGCTGCACAGATATGTATATCCCACGCATTTATGATACAGGATATTGCTACATCTATTGGTGAGTTTGATGTCAGTGATCAGGATTACCTGTTTATGAAAGAATTTGTTGCAAATGCGGTATATGATGATTATGACCGTCTTGTACAGTTATGTGACGCATTGGCTATGCCGACGGGGTTCTGTCTTTTGGAAAAGAGATTTGTAGACGTGACAATACGGTACGGTGTTCACACAGCGACAATAGACAGGTGGAAAAAGATTTTAGAGATTAAAGAACAGTTTGAAAATCAGATCGGCTGTTCTATCTATTCTCTGCTTCCAGGTATTGTGGAAAACAGTTTTCGTTAAGGAGGGATATTGTGTATTACGAATCCAGTGATTTTTTGGAAACTGCGGACAGTGATACGTTAAAGCAGATTGCCCGCACAAGGGAATTAACAAGGGAATATTATTTTTCTGATTATGGAGATATAGAAAAACGCACTTCCATTCTTCGGGAGCTGTTGGGTGGAATAGGAGAAAACGTGGTAATCGACACGCCTTTTCATTGTGACTATGGGAAAAATATATTTTTGGGAAATGATGTGATAATCAATATGAATTGTACCTTTGTGGATAACAAAACTATCCGGATTGGTGACAGGGTATTGATCGCGTCAAATGTGCAGATGTATACATCTTCGCACCCTGTATTGCCACAGGAAAGGCTTGTGCCGGATTGGAGGGAACGCAAGACAACATTTTTCAGAACCTATGCACGTCCGATAGAGATAGAAAACAATGTCTGGATTGGCGGTGGCTGTATTCTTCTTCCCGGAGTCACTATAGGAGAAAACAGCGTGATAGGGGCTGGAAGCGTAGTTACCCGCCCTATCCCTCCTAATTGTGTTGCAGTAGGGAATCCATGCAAGGTGATACGTTATTTTGATACGGACAGGGAAAGGTGGCAGCATGAAGTAATTGGGGAATTATAGAAGATTGATTAGAGCCTGGAAATACCGAAATATAACTGACCGAGCAATTTGATGGAGGAGTGATAGATTTATGAATGCAAATGTTGATTTAACAGGTGTTGTTCTTGAAACAGATAGACTAATCATTAGAGAATGGAATGAAATGGTGATGAGTATATTTCTTTGTACTATGTATTAGATAATCCTTTAAAAATGGATTAGTTCAATTTCAGAAAAAATTTTAAAAGTCCCAGAAAGCCAGTAACTACGCGGCTTCCGGGACTTTCATAATACGAAAAAAGCACCTCATCTGAGGTGCTCCACTTAGCAGGGCTACAAGGATTCGAACCTTGAAATGACGGAGTCAGAGTCCGCTATACTTTTAGGCTGGAATGCCCATAAAATAAGGGTTGGCGGAGGTGTCCAGATAAAATTGACCTATGGATTGACCTGTTTTTATCTGTTTCAGTGTAATTGCATTAAAAGCAAAATAAGTGGAAATATTATAGAAAAATATGCTATACTGAGAAAAAGAGAACACGGGAACCATTTATCAGTAAGGAAGTGATTGTATGCCAGAAAATGTAAGTAGTATTATATATAAATTTTCCCAGGAAGTGAAGCGTATGCTGGGTGAAAAGCTGACAAAAGTTATTGTATATGGTTCATATGCCAGGGGGGATTATCGAGATAATTCTGACGTAGATATTATGATACTGGTAAAATTGTCTGACGAGGAAATCAGAGCTATTAAAAATGATATTTACGATCTGGCTTTTGATGTGGAGATGCGCACAGGAATTGAAATATCTCCGGTTATCAAAAATGAAGAACAGTATGAATATTGGGTAGATACGTTACCTTTTTATCGAAATGTGAGAGATGAGGGGGTAGTAGTCAGTGAGTGAAAAGAAAGTTGATTTGTGTATATATCGCATGAGAAGCGCAATCGAGACGTTGGGGGTATCTGCGTTATGTCTGGAAAGTCAACATTATAAGGATTCAATAAACCGTAGCTATTATGCCGCTTTTTATGCGGTGAAGGCGGTTTTGGCTTTAGAAGAGGTAGATTTTAAGAGACATAAAGATGCTGTTGCATATTTTAATAAGATATATGTTGCAACAGATATTTTTCCAAGAGAAATCGGAAAAAAGCTGGGAAGATTGAAACAAGAGCGTGAAACTAGCGATTATGATGACTTTTATATTGCATCCGCCGCAGATGCGACAGAGCAGTATGCAGCAGCTGAGTTTATTATCACTGAGGTAAAACAGTATTTGGATGGGCAAAATGTCCAATATTAAGGAAGCGGGATATAACTGCAACAGGAATAAGATTGATTAGGGACTGGAAATTTGAATTCTGGTCTCTTTTTTTATATCTTCAAATCTGTAGCAAGGTGTAAATATTTAGATATGCTCATAGAAGGGAGAATTGGAACCAGAGCAGGTTCGGAACATTATGGACAGTATGATAAGAAAATTGTATGACATGGAACTGGAAGAACTGGGACGGAGCGGCTGGCAGGATGAAAAATTACTGTCAGAAGTTAGAAAACTTTTGGAAAAGAACAAGGCTTCTATCCAGGTGGAAGATAAAACTGGACGAGAAGGCGTTGATCTGGCATTTGCGATTGCTGAGATAGGAGAAGAAATTGGTTTTACACAAGGATTCAAGTGTGCCTTTCAGCTTTTTTTGGAATGCAGAAGGGAATAGGTTCAAATGGTACAAGATATTAAAGAGAAGGCTATGCGTGGGGAATACGCATAGCCTTCTAAAGAGTCTTTATAAATTCGATTAATGCAAGCTGTTGTTCTTCTGAGAGGGCTGTTGAAGCCTCTAATAATTGTGCCTGGGTTTTAGTAAGAGTATAAGGCATTTCACTCTCTGCAAAGAACTGAGAAAGCGTAATACCGAAGGCATTACATATTTTTTCAAGTGAGGGAATAGAAGGTAATAGTTTTTTTCGATACCAGGATGAAATTGTAGATTGTGTCAAACCAGACTCGGTAGCAAGCTGGTATTCAGACCAGCCTTTCTGATCACGGTAGTGTGTAATACGATCCAGTACAGGAACCACGGTATCACCAACTTTCTATATAAGATATCGTTAATTTTAGACGATAATGCGTTGCAAATTAATATGTAGTGTCGTATAATTTTAACGACAGAACAAAATGGACGGCGTTAAATTTCTATAACATGTACAAGGAGGAAATAAGCATGAAGAAGAAAAAAGCGTTAAGTTTAGTGATGGCAGCTGTCTTGACATTGGGAGTTGTGCCAGGGGCGTCAGTTTGGGCGGAAGAGCAGGAGATAGTTTCTGATGATGTGGAGGTCAATGGTTTTTTGGCTTCAACTGATTCAACAGATTCTATGGAAGAGGGATTTGTAAGCGACGATACATATGGGGATGAGGAGTATGATTTCGAAGATGAACAAATAGAAGTAAAGACGGACGAAGATGGACTTACAGATGAAGCGGTAGAGTTTTCAGAATCCGGGAAAAGCAGTGACATACCGCAAGGAACTTTTAATGATAACAGAAGATCATATACCACAAATATTGTTGCTTATAATAAAGTATATAATTTTAGTGAATTAAAGGAAAGTAATGGATATTGGCTGGATTTTACTTTTCCAGAAAAAGGTCGTATAAAAATAATAATTTCAGATTGTAGAACTCAGTATTTACGCGATGGATTTGATGTATATTATGACCAAAATAATGGATATGGGTTTATGGAGTACAGTTCTGGAGAATATAGATATGTTAATAAAAATATAGAGGATGTAGATTCAGGATGGTTTAGCGTAAAAGGCGTACATACTATTGTCAGAATACCACCTACGGTTAAAGAACTTAATACGGAAGCTAATATTATGATTCAATATCAAAAGTCTAATGAATATAATGGTGAAGTAGAAGATAATGATAACTTTGATACTGCGACACTAATAAAAAATAATACAGTATATGATGGCGATTATAGTACGTCTAATGATGTGGATTATTATAAATTTACTTTAGAACAAGCAGGGCTTGTAGATGTAAAAATTGCAAAAGTTGATTTTACACTATATAGTGAAGATAGTAATGGAAATGTTGCGGAACTGTTTAAAGGAAAAGAAAATGGAGATGTATACGAATCCAGAATTCGTTTGCCTAAAGGAAACTATTTTCTATTAGTGACTCCTCGCTTCTATGCTGAGAGAAGAAATTATACAATAAGTGTAAACGTGCAGTATGAATCGGCAGATGACTATGAACAGGAGTTTAATAATGTCAAAATTCAAGCTAATGAAAAAAAGACAAATTACTGGTATACAGGAAATTTAAACGATGGTAGTGATGTAGACTATTATAAAATGGTCATTTCAGAAAGAAGCTTTTTGGCTTTGGAATTTAAAAATCCCAGACAAACGTGTAACAAACATTTTAAAATAACTCTCTATGATGAAAATTTGCAAAATAAAATTTTAGAAGCCATAAATACAGAAAATCCATATCTAAAAACGGAAGAAGCAATATGTCCTGCTGGAACTTATTATGTAAGGGTTGAGAGCTATTACTATTATGCTCCATATATTGATTATTCGGTCAATCTGAATCAGCGTCCATATAAATATGTTACAGCTATCAGCATACCAGTAAATAAGACAGTGACAGAAGGGGAATCTTTTACATTAACTCCAGAGATTACTCCATCTGATGCTGAAGATCCGAGTGTAACATGGAGTAGCAGTAATCCGTATGTAGCTACTGTTGATGAAAAAGGAAATGTAACGGCTAAAGCTGTTGGAACAACTGACATTGTGGTTACAGCTGCTGATCGAGGAACGGTATCTGCAACTTGCACATTAACAGTACAGGAACGTGTGATAAAATATGTTACAGAGATAGGCATTGCAGGTGAAAAAAGCGTAAAACAAGGGACTGCCTTTTCAGTAGCACCAGTTATTACTCCAGGTGATGCTGAAAATAAAGCTTTGAGATGGCAGAGTAGTAATCCGGCTGTAGTGGAAGTTGATTCTAATGGAAACATGATGGCTAATCGCTGTGGTACGGCAAGAATTACTGTGACAGCCCAAGACAGAGATATGGTTTCAGCCTCCTGCGTAGTGACAGTATATAATACAGTTCGTTATAACTTAAATGGTGGTACAAATAATGGCGGTAATCCATCTACATTTTATGGAAATACAACTAATCTGTTAAATCCAACCAGAAGGGGGTACACTTTCAGTGGCTGGTATAGTGATAAGGGCTTTAAAAAGAAAGTTACTCAGATTACTTCCGGAAATGTAGGAAATACCACTTTCTATGCAAAATGGAAAAAGGTAAGTGTTAGAAAGACAACCATTACTTCCTTTGCAAATAAATCTGGAAAGAAAGCTCTTGTTAAGTATAAAGCAGTAAGCGGAGCTTCTGGATATGAAATTGTTTATTCAACTGATAAAAAAGTGAAGAAGAATCGCACAACCGTTAAAACCAAGGCTAAATCCAGAACGTTAAAAGGATTGAAGAAGGGCAAGACATATTATGTAAAGGTAAGAGCATACAAAACAGATTCTACGGGACAGGCTGTGTACGGTAAATATTCTGCTATTAAGAAAGTGAAAATTAAGAAATAGGCTAGTTAATCACTATTGATTCTAGTAACTGGGGAAAGAATCAATTGCTTCTTTCCCTAAAAATAAAATTTTCTATAAAGGGAGGACGTTATTATGTCAAAGAAAAGAAAAAGTTTGTTTATTATGTTACTGATTGCTGTATTAACGGTAGTCATGGCGATTCCGGTTTCTGCGTCTACAACTAGACAGAAAAAGAAAGCCTTAAAGAAATCTTTGCTCTATTATACACATGATAAAGATAGTAGATACCAAAGTGCGTCTAAAAATAAATCTTATTATGTTGATATTAATAAAGACGGGTATCCAGATCATGTTGAATACCTTACAGGACCAGGTCTTGGAAGAATGGGAAAAGCGGTAATTATTTATACCTGTGATAAGAAATATAAGATCAGAAAATATGTGTTTGATGGAGTTTCAAGTAAATTATACCGAACTGGAAAAAATATTGTTTTTGAAACATTCGATGGTTATGTAGGACCAAGACAGCCTAAGTATACTTATGGCGTTTATACCATAAAGAATGGAAAAATGTATGTGAATAGATATTCTATGGTATCTGGACCAACAACTAAATATTATAAAGATGGAAAACGGATTTCTTATAAAACATATAGAAAGTTTGTTAAATCTTTAAAAACATTTAAAGATAGCAGTTATTGGCGCAGTTTGTGCAACGGCCTTTTTGACTGATTGCTAAGTAATTATAATGGTTCCTAATAGTTTTTGGGGGACTGTGCAGTAAGTTGGGACTACATAAGAGAACTGATATATGAAAAAATATGGCATGCCGTGTTTGTGGCATGCCATATTTTTTTGTCCGAATTACAATTGTGAAGCATTCAAGATATAATTCTCCAAAGCCATTCGGCTAATCTTCCAAGTAGATCCCATGCGGAATCCTTTCAGTTTTCCGGCATTAAGCAATTCATAAACTCTGTTTTTCCCAACTCCAAGATACTCAGCAACTTCTGAGACACTTAAAACAGTCAAAATAGAATTTTCCTTCCCTGCAGGCACTGGATTAGATATGGTTGACATAATTGTTACCTCCTGTCTGATATTTGGTTTTACTTATATGTGAGCAAGGTTAGTTTTGTAAGAAATAAATACAAGCAGAACAATCCTATAAAAGAAAAAATAAAGAAGCTCAGATGTATATAACTTTTTTCAACTTCAAAATACTTATTTGAACGAGAACAGGAGGTGTTAGGAGTTTTCTTGAAGCATTTTTAAGTATTGGTGTATAGTTTTAATAAAAAACTATATATCAATAATAAACTTTACACCATGCTTAACAAAAGCTTCAGAGTGTTCCAAAGTTTACCAGATGTGGTTGAATTAAGATAAATCATCTGAGGAAAAGGAGAAATTATTATGTTAGTAAATATTGATAAATACTATTATACAAGCAAAAAAGAAGCAAGTAAACACATGGGAATGATGAGTAATGTTGTGGGGAATAATATAGTGGATTTAGATTTAAGCGAAATTATAAAACGTGTTGGAAAGAAAGGGTATACCTTTACCAGAGCTATTCTGAATGGTGCAACTAAAGATGAATGCTTTGTGAAACAAATTTTTTTAGGACTGGATTTTGATGGTACGATTAAGATGGAAGAGTTTAGAAAACGCTGTGAAGAATACAGAATTCCATTTCTATTTACATACAAAACTTTGAGTTGGAGTGAAGAAGACTATCGTTTTCGAGCAGTTTTTCTAATGGATCGTTGGATTAGCAATCCGAATCTTGCGAAAGCGGCTAATTATATGCTGGCTGCTATTTTTCCAGAATCAGATTCATCCTGTGTTAATTTGGGAAGGATGCTTCTCGGGGGAAAGGGCGTAATAGAAAAAAATCTGGATGCAAGAATCAATGTTGTAGAACTTGCGCGAGAAGTGGAAACGTACTATCGGGTGACTAAGGGTAGAAATTACAGTACTGATATAAAGAATTTTGGTAAAAAATCAGGAATCAAAGTTTCTGATGGGGAAATATGTATCTTCAATGACGCTGAATTTAATTCCGATGGAATTGAAGATAAAATTACAGACAATGGTATAGTTATGTTGCCATATCAGAAAGAACAGAACGGCAACGCAGACTCTGTGAAGGGACGAGAAATAAAGGAAGCACGTCCTATGCTAACCTCGTTTGATTCAGAGTCATTATGCAAATTGTGTGCTTTATTACGAGATTTTATTAATGGAAAAGACTTGCACCATGAGTTAGAATTTCTTCTCGCCACTAGTTTAATAAATATAAAAGGCGGAAGACAATTGTTCGAGGATAATATGAAAAAAATGGATAAACTCACACCAAAATGGAAATATGATCTAAAAAAAATGAGTTGCAATGGATATAGACCAGAACAATGTATAAACTCAAAAAAACCATGTCCATATTATGATAGGTGCAAAGCCAGTTCTCTCTATACAAAAGCTAGTCGGAAGATCAGGAAACTGGAAAGCACTGAAGATTTTTACGAAATCGAGCAGTGTGAAGGTGATCTCCGAGAATTTCTGGAAAATGCAGTAAATGCTAAGGATTTAGATATTCATGTTATAAACGCACAGACGGCTCTTGGTAAAACAGAACAATATGCAGAAATTGTAAAGAACCGGGCTGATAAGAAATTTCTTATAGCAGCCCCGACAATCAAGCTGCAACATGAGTCGGCTGAAAGGATAGAAGCTAAAGGTGTTAAATGTGAAATCACCGAGAGCATATATACAAAAGCAACGCAGTTACCGTTCCCTGGTTTGAAAGAGGAGCTCGATTGGGCATTTTCCCAGGGATTTGCAAAGCGGGCAAAGCGAATAGTAAGTGCGTATCGAAATGAACATCAGGAGGAACTTTCAGCAGAACAATTAAAGAAGCTTGATTGGGTACTCAAAAAACAGGAAATTGGTTATAGCGGAGCGCGGTGTATAATTACTACACATGCGCTTTTTTTAATGAAAGAGCTGTATCGAATGAAGGAGTATGAAATCATCATTGATGAAGATTTGCTTATGACTCTGTTTCACATGACAGGCAGTTTGCCAGTGGCAACGGTGAAAAATATGCTGAATTGTCCATTGATAGTAGGCGATAACCAGGAACAGCTCAGGGAAATCTTAAAACTGCAAGATAATGAAACTTTACGCGTTGATTTTACGCCTTTATCAGAGAAGGCATTAGATATTCTGTATTGGCACCGTAAGGAATTTGCAGGACCAGTTCCCAAGCTGTTTGAGAGTACCCATGTTATTATGCGTAAAGATAAACAGGAAATTGTTTTTATCAGGAAAAATGATTTTCAAGACAGCAATAAATTGACAATATTATCTGCAACTGCGGACAGGACTTTATATAGGGATTATTTCTCTGGAAAAAAGGTTTATTTCAGAGAAACCCATAAGGCTGAATATAAAGGAAAATTGCTCCAGTACACGGCACATCCGCTTAGTAGAGCTTTCTTTAAGAAAAATGGTATGATGGACATTGTGAATCAGATACAGGATGAGTATATTAAGGATATTCCGATCATCAGCTTCAAAATGTTATTTCCGAGTTCAGAAATCCATTTTGGAAAAACTGAGGGATTTAATACATATAAAGGTTTAGATATAGCAGTAATCGGTACTCCGCATAATTCCCCGATTTTATATAAGCTCGTAGGCGCAATGCTTGGGTATAGTACAAGCGGTAGCTTACATAAATATCGTGTGGAAAGAAAAGGGTTCAGTTACACTATGATGACATATGGTGATGAGGAAATGCGTAATTTACAGCTCTTTTTTATTGAGTCAGAGCTGGAACAGGCAGTAGGAAGGGCAAGACTTCTTAGAGAGGATTGTACCGTATATGTCTTCTCGAATTATCCTTGCCAGCAGGCAGAGCTTATTCAGGATTCATACCTGGAATTAAATGGAGAAGTGGATACCGAACAAGCCGAAGATGATGCAGAGAAAAACGAAGACGAGATAATTGAGAATGAGACGATGGATTATTAAAAAATAAAATCCAAGCAACATACAAGTGACGGACTCTGATCGAAGCTGAGTTGCAGTCGTTCTCTTAATTATTCAAGCAATACACTTTTAATTATGAGTATGTAGAGAAATATACGAATTGGGCGCTGCCAGGATATTTTATACATCTGTCTGGCAGCAAACCAGAAATGAGCATATCATTTCTGGCTGAGTGGGAGCCAGATCCTCTGTGGAGAGCTGAGGTATATCTGGAAGTATTTCAGGTCTTTATGACTGGAAGAGGGCGTATATTCAGTAAAGAAGATGTTGGAAAGGTCGCAAATGCCAATGGCATTTGCGGCTTTTGATTTGTTAAGTGGAAAGCAAAATATGTGCATTACAAGGTGAATTAAAATTTATTATATTAGACAAAATAACTCATACATGGTAGAATAAATTTGTTATTATAATTGGTATCAGTAAAACACGATACATAAGAACCGGAACATATCTTCGCTTTAGTAAATTTTCTTTTTTTGTATAAATACTTTTTAAGACACAACTAAATACTTGCACAATATACCTCTAATAAAATGCTGAGATTGAAGGTAAAATAAAACCAGTAATGATGAACGGAGGTGTATTTACTTGCAGATAGAAGAGTATGTTGCTGGGAATATAAAGGATTTATGCAAAAAACGTCATGTGAGTAAATACAGACTGGCACAGCTGACAGGAATTGCACAGTCTTCCCTTGGAAGGATTGTTGCAAATGAGAGTACACCATCATTACAGACGCTTGAAAAGATATGCAGTGCACTGGATGTAACACTGTCTCAGTTTTTCCAGGATGAAAAAGAAAATCATCTGACGGATAAACAGAATGAAGTGATGGAGATATGGAATGATCTGAGTGCTGATGAGCAGGCTGTTGTATTGGCAATGCTCCGAGGACTTAAGAAGTGAGGGAACAGTTCGGACGTATTTGTTTGACTGTTCCATTTTTGTCTGTAAGGAGAAGATGAATGCTGATAGAATGTAAATATTATGACGTTGCAGCTAAGGAAATGGAAGAACTGGATAAGCAGATAGCAGAAGAATCTGAGAATCTTTCTGAAGGAGAATTACAGCTGGAAAATGACCGGAGAGATTTTCAGTTAGCAGAAATTATCAGAAGCTTTAAAGAGAAGGAAAAAATGAAAGAGATTGTTCCTGATCCCGAGAAGATTGCTTTGTTTATCAGACTGCAGAGAGCTTCGATGGAACTGGCTAAGTTATTGGAATTGAACATTGTGACCATGAAAAAAGATGATGATACCTATGGGTATATTGAATTATCTTATGGAATTTCCTGGATTCTTTCAGATTCTCCGAAGATGTGTAAAAAGACAATGGCAATGTTATATGAGAATGCAGATCAGATCTGCTCTGAGGTAAAGGACAACTGTGTTGTACAAAGGTTTGAGTTCGAATTGGAGAAATAGAAACGATAGTGGCAATATCTTTGACTGCAAGGTATAATATTACCACAAATTTTTTAGGTTAGAATCGATGATGGAGTAAACGAAAAAGCAGTTTTGACATTTCAGTGAACTGCCCCTTCGTTTACTCCATTTTCGATTTGACCTAATTGAACAAAGTGAGCGTCCGAGTAGCTACTACCTATGGACTTTTAATCTTTTGTTCTTATCCATGATTATACAGGATTTCCTGTGCAGACGCTACAGAAATCAAGAATTTTCAGATAAATAGGTATAACAATTAAACCTCAGGATTTTGAGGCTTAGAAAACATATAAAAGATTTGGATTTTAACACCTTTGCGGTATTCTCAGTTGTGGTTTTCCAAGATGTCCACCGCAGGATTTACATACATAGATGTTTATCCCGTATAGCTGTTTCAATATTTCTGGCATCTCCTTATCCCTGAGCTTTGAAAGATATTTTTTGCATCCGAGGAGATTCCGGCATAAAGTGAGCTTTTTGTGTCTCTTCAGGATTCTTATTCTGATATTTCAGAAAATAAGAGACATAGTTTTTATAGCAGTTGATGGAACGTTCTTTAAGGTTACGGATTTTCCGGCTTCCTCAAGCTGTTCTAAATATTTTTCATACATAATAAAATCCTCC